>ENA-UPTJ01000118-UPTJ01000118.1-marine-metagenome-genome-assembly--contig:-NODE-118-length-52882-cov-8.742196_pt1 | contig 52882 bp, 69 predicted proteins | sample MGYA00238168_ERZ767080 | MGnify/ENA primary metagenome ERZ767080 (study PRJEB28935, sample SAMN06266237) | marine metagenome | isolation source: Columbia River Estuary | place: USA:Columbia River Estuary... | reverse complement strand
TTAAAAAAGAAATAGGTTAAAAGTTATTTTATCCGTTTTTAAGCTCTACCATCATGTTTACTATTTATAACTTTACAATCTCCTGCATTTGTATGTTCATATCCTGGAGGGCAAGGAGCATTAACATTAGAATTAGGTAAGAATCCTTCTCTTTTAAATAACATATATAACCCAAATAAGAATATTAACCCACTAATAATATACGACGTACTCATTTTTATTATTTACGTAGCATTTTATGCATCATTACATGGACACCAGCGAATACTAAGGCGTGTACGGCTAGAGGAGGAAGAGGTCCTACGCTAGGAAGAGATACAAGTACTCCGGGAGAGCATACATAGAAAGTGAGGGCGGTCAATAATACATACATCCACATTCTTGTTTTTATTTAAATACGAACGAAAAAAAATTCAAAAACGGATTTTAAAAGTTTTTATTCGTTGGAACGCACATACAATAAAAATGGCACTACAACAAGTTCTTAACGTACCTCGTCGTTTTGATGAACTACTAAATTTGGTAAATAAAGGAGCACTACGCGCTGCTATGAATAGTGTTCTATATAATAAACAACCTCTAACTCAATTTATATTATTTGTATATCAATCGGGAATTAAATATGAAGATACAGTAGCATTTCGAGTTGAAGAACTTGTTCCTGGAACTAATATTCAAATTTCTGACTATGTTTATAGTGAAGAATTTTATAATGAATTGATTGGTAAAGGTGTACCTGAACTAAAGTTTCGACTATGGAGTAGATATACAAAAAATTCTGGTCTTGTTCGTGAACTAATGCTAGAAATTAAGAGAGCTACTTTTAATCCATCTGTTGCTACAGAATCAGTATCGGAACATAATTCTTTGCCCGATCTTGAATCTATTGGTGAACGTCTATAAAACTTCAAAACCATTTTTTATTTGGGTACTATTTTAGAAGGAGGATTTTCTCTTGTACCACTTAAAGGTACACATTCTTCTCTACCATTTTTAATAGATTCAATAAATCCTTCAGGACATCCACTAGCACCATGATTAGCAAAAGATTCATAAGCAAAATAACATGATTTCATTACAAGATGTAAAACAAACGCAAATAATAATGCATGAACTACATATACTGTTGATTTTTTAGAACTTTTGGAAGGTAAAGTTACTAAAACACCAGGAATAAATCCAACAAATAATAGTGCTGCAACTAAGGATCTCCACATTTATTACTTACTTCATAAAAGTTTTACGTATCCAATTTCTATCTTTTTTGAAAGTTTTGGATTTTGTAGGTGAAGAATTTTTTGTGTATACTGAAATAGCATTTAGTTTACGAAATGTACTTAATGCACCTTCTTTTTTAACAACTTTTCTTAATGCTGAATGTCTTGAAGTTTTAGATTTTTTTACAGAATAACCTCTTTTTTCTAAATCTCCATGTTTTAATTCACCTATACCCATAGAATGATGTTTTTGACGCCATGTTTTTCTTCTTCTTTTCCCTGCTTTCATTACATCTAATCTTTTCATTCCACATGGTGAAGGCATATTTATATATTATTATCATAATTTTTTTGATTAGGACATGATGAACATTTTGTAACTTTTTTAACATTTGTATACAAAAATAATCCACCTATTACAAAAACAATTAATATTAACCAATACCACATTTCCTTACTATAAAAATCATAATAAAGTTTTCATATACTAAACTTATTTAGTATAAAGCAAATGGGTATACCATATTATTTTATGTCATTAATTAAATCACATTCTGGTATAATAAGAACTATACGAGATCCTTTGAAAGTTGATATTTTATGTATAGATTTTAATTGTTTAATTCATAAATATTTGAAAGACAAAGATCCTATTGAAAGTGTAATTGAAGGATTGAAATTAATTATGGAAAATATATGTAATGCTCAAGAAATTATTATAGCATTTGATGGATTAGTTCCATATGGAAAAATTGTACAACAACGTTATAGAAGAATGCATTTAAAAGATTCAGTAGATGAATTTGATAGAAATCAAATTTCTCCTGATACACCATATATGAAAAAATTAGAAAATGAATTACAAAATAGATTTCCGAATATAAAAATTTCACCTACCCAAAAATCAGGTGAAGGTGAACACAAAATTTTTCGTGAACTTCGAAAATTAAAAGATTTAAAATCTATTTGTATTTATGGTTTGGATGCCGATCTAATTTTGTTATCATTATATCATCATAATTTAGCAAGTGAAAATATGTTTTTATTAAGAGAAAGTATTGAAATGCATTCTGAAGGTGAATTTTCAATTCTAAATTGTAAATTATTATCTACGATTTTACCATTAGATATAAAACAATATTTAGTTTTATGTATCTTATGTTTTGGTAATGATTTTATGCCTAATTTAGCATTGTTTTCATTAAGAGATGGCGGATATGAAAGAGCTTTACATATATATACTAAAATTGGAAAACCTGATTTATTAACTGAAGATGGTCGTCATGAATTTTTAAAAGAATCATCAAAATATGAAATAGAATTTTTACAAACGAAATTAAGAAAAAATTCATTTGAAAGAACAATTATTCATTCTAATCCAATACTAATCTCAAAAAAATATTATTTACATAATTTAGATGGTGTTAAAAATATTGATAATGTTGTTATAGCATACTGGAAAACATTTCATTGGACTTTAGATTATTTTATGAATAATAAACCTTTAAATTGGTCATGGTATTATCCATATTCGGACGCGCCATTAATTAATGATATTATACAAATATATGAAGTTCAATGTGAAAAATCACCATTAAAATTCACAATTACAGATCAATTAAAATTTATATTACCTTCAAATTCATTAAAATTAACAAAACGTAAACCTATATTTAAAGATGAAATTTATAGTCAAACAAGACCTATATGGATAAAAAGACACGATTGGGAAATGAAACCTGCTATATCTCTACCATGGAATCCTAATTCTATCTTAACTTCAATCTCCCCCCTTTAAAACCTACATTAGTAGCTTTAGCTAGATTTTCAACATTAAAACTATATACAGTTGTAGGTATATGTCTAATATTATCAGGAATTAATATTTTAATATCATCTTCTTCAATTTCAATATTAAAATCTTGTTCTTTAGTATTCCAATAACTATTATTGATTTTTTGCAATTCATAAGCAAGATGTTTTAACATCATAGCTTCACCTGTCATTTCATATGCCCAATTTCTAATTAAATAATTAATATATTGTTCACGAAATGCTCTTCCTGAAACATTTTTAGTATTATTCTGTAAAAGTTCCAAAGCATCTTTAACGGTTTGAATAATAGGTTTATCTAATTTTTTATTTACTGAATTATGTATTCTTGTAGCAAACATAAATAAATCCTTTTTGGAGTTTAGGTATGTAGGATAAAGAGATTTATAAGATTCATACATTTTTTGAAAATGTTCTTTACAGAATCTACATGATATAGTTTGACCGAATAATTCTATTGTACGCATACATATTATTTTTTCTTCGTGTGTTGGATTATCAGGATAACATACACTTATCGAATGTAAAGCCATCCATCCCATTGGACCCCAAACTGCTGTCATTTTAATAAAACTTATATTAAGGTGAAGAAACAAATCCAGCTGAAATAGCATTACTTACAATTTTTCTTGCTATTTCGGGGGGTGTATTGGGATTTAATTTCATATTTGAATCTTGAACTAATTTATCTAATTCTGATTTCTTTAATTTATGTAACTTTTTCTTCAACGTTTTTTTTAATTTTTTATGGCCTTTGGAAGTTAATAATTTCAGTGTATGTTTTTTCATTCCGGGTTTTAAGGGAGTAGGTTTAGCAGGATCTTTAACATCTTTAATTCTTTGAGTTTTTTTCAAAATACTTTTCAAAGGTTTCTTTCCGCCCATAGGTTGTTCTGTTTTTGTAGGAATTGATGGCGAAGGTGGAGAGCCAACTTTAGTTATTTTAACAGTTTTAGTATCAGACATATTCTTTTATTAAAAACGAATGAAATTATTGATTTAGAAATATTAGGCATATAAACTTATAACAAATGGATTGGGATGCAATTCGTTGTTTCTTTAATAAACAAGGTCCTCAAAAATTAACTGAACATCAAATTGAATCATATGAAGATTTTATACGTAATAAAATTCCTTTAATTATAACATCTAATCCACCAATAATTGTATGGCATGAACAAGATCCTATAAGTAAAAAATATAAGTATGAATTTAGATTATCATTTGAAAATGTTTCATATTTAAAACCTAGAATTCAAGAAGCTACTGGACGTATTAAACCTATGTTTCCTCAAGAAGCAAGAATTAGAAATTTTACATATTCGGCACAAATGTTTGTAGATGTAAGATTTATTACTCGTGCATATTATGGTGAAAATCTTGGAAAATTTGAAGAACAAGTTCGTATATTTGAAGGTATTTCATTAGGAAAAATCCCAGTAATGTTGGGATCTTCACTATGTATTATGAAAGATTATCCTATGTCATTTGAAGAATTAGGTGAATGCTCAAATGATCCATTTGGATATTTTATTATTCATGGATCTGAAAGGACTATTTTATCACAAGAAAAAGTATCAGATAATCGTATTATGGTATTTACAGCAAAAAAATCTATGACGAAATATACTTATTCTGTAGAATTTAAATCTTTACATGAATCATTTACTATGCCTCCAAAGAAATTAGAAATTAGATTATCCAATAAATTTAATGGTTTTGGATATCCTTTACATGCTTGTCTACCAAGATTCAGGGAAGAAATTCCTATTATGGTAATGTTCAGAGCTATTGGATTAGAAAGTGATAAAGAAATATGTGAATTAATTTGGGGTAATTCAAAAGATCAATATGATACTTTACAAGCATCATTCTATGAATGTTCTGATATAAAAGTTTATACGAAAGATGATGCGATTGAATATCTATCTCATCATTTACAATATTCTACTACAATGGAAGATAAGAAAGAATATGTGCGTATTTTATTAGAATCTGAATTATTACCTCATGTTAAATTTGCAGGTGAAGAAATATCAAGAGAAACTTTATATGCTCGTAAATCTCTAATTATTTCTAATATGATTCGTAAACTAATATTAACTAATCAAGGAAAAATTACTCTGGATGATAGAGATGCTTATCCAAATAAAAGAATTGTTACTACTGGTGCTTTACTAACTCATTTATTTCGTCAATTATTTCAAAAAGTATGTAAAGATATTAGAGGTAAATTCGTTCATGAAATTAATAATGATTCATGGAAAAAAGGTACTATTCCAAGACCTTTGGAAGTTCTAAATATTAATAATCTTTATAAAATCTTGAAAGTTTCAACTATTGAAGGTAAATTAAAACAAGCTTTGGCAACTGGAAATTTTACTGTTCAAGGTGTTGGACCTGCTTCAAATGTATCAAGTGCTACTAAAATTGGCGTTTCACAAGTTCTTAATAGATTATCTTATTTAGCTACTTTAAGCCATCTACGAAGAATTCAAACTCCAGTAGAAAAATCAGGGAAGTTATTAGCACCTCGTAAATTACATGGAACTTCATTTGGATTTGTATGTCCTGTAGAAACACCCGAAGGTCATTCTGTAGGTATTGTAAAATCTATGTCAATGCTGACATCAATTTCACAACATACGCCTGGTATAAGTATAATTATACAATTAAGATTACTAAACTATATTAATTTCATTACAGATTTTAAATCTTTAATTCATGGTATACCTATATCAATTAATGGTGTAATTATTGCATCAACTACTCAACCTAAGATTTTATATGATCATTTGAAATTACTTAAGAGTACATTTATTTTACATCCCCATACAAGTATAGTATGGAATATTATGGATAATGAATTTGCAATTGAATCTGATGGTGGAAGAATTGTAAGACCTTTATTTAAAGTTTCTGGAGGTAAAATTCTAGATCCTCCTGCAAACAAAGATGATTGGAATGAATGGATAAAATCAAATATTGAATATATTGATGCAGGACAAAGTGATATTATTCGTGTAGCAATGTTTCCTTCTGAAGTTTCAGAATTTCATACACATTGTGAAATTCATCCTAGTTTAATGTTAGGACATATGGCTTCGACAATTCCAATGTCAGATCATAATCAATCTCCTCGTAATACTTATCAATCTGCTATGGGAAAACAAGCTATGGGATTATATGCTCGCAATTATGCTAAGAGATTAGATAAGAATGGTTATGTCTTATGTAATCCTATGCGTCCATTTGTAGAAACAAAAATGATGAATGTCTTAAAAACTCATGAAATGCCATTTGGATATAATGCTATTGTAGCTATTGGAATATATTCAGGATATAATCAAGAAGATTCTGTAATTTTAAATAAAGCTGCATTAAAAAGAGGTTTGTTCCGATCTCTATATTATACAATTTATAAAGATGAAGAACATAGAAATGTAGCTTCAGGTAAAGAAGAGAAATTTACTAAACCAAGAAAAGAAAATACTAAGGGATTTAAATCTTCATCTTATCATGCTGTGAATGATGAAGGTATACCTATTTTACATACAAAAATCAAAGAAAATGACGTTTTAATAGGAAAAGTAACTAATTTAAAACAAGATCAGCACGGCTACACTTATCGAGATTCATCAACAACTCATAAAAATGCTGAAGAATGCCGTATTGATGGTGTATGGCAAGACAAAAATTCAGATGGTTATCCATTTGTAAAAGTCCGAGTTGTATCAGAACGTGTACCTGAAATTGGCGATAAAGTTTCATCAAGACATGGTCAAAAAGGAACTTGTGGAATTATTTTGAATGAAGAAGATATGCCGTTTACTGCAAGTGGATTAAGACCTGATATTATTATGAATCCTCATGCAGTACCTTCACGAATGACAATTGCTCAGCTAATGGAAACGATGTTTGGTAAAGTTTGTTCAATGACAGGAAATTTAGGTGATGGAACACCATATTCACATTTAAAAATTGAAGATTTGCGTAAACATATGATTTCTTTAGGAATGCATCCATATGGAAATGAATTACTTTATAATGGCCAAACTGGAGAAATGATGGAAGCTGAAATATTTATGGGTCCTACATTTTATCAAAGATTAAAGCACATGGTCAAAGATAAAACCCATTCAAGAGCCAAAGGTCCTATTGTTTCATTAACTCGTCAACCATGTGAAGGAAGAGCAAGAGATGGTGGATTAAGAGTAGGTGAAATGGAACGCGATTGTATGCTTTCACATGGCACAGCAATGTTTACAAAAGAAAGATTAATGGATGTAAGTGATCCATTTAGTACAGGATTTTGTAAAAACTGTGGTGTATTAGCAGTAGTAAATAAAGAAGCTTCTCTGTATGAATGTGGAACATGTGGAGTAAGAACTGAATTTCAAATGAAAACAATTCCTTATGCAATGAAATTATGGACTCAGGAATTAGAAGCTATGCATATTGTTCCTCGTTTAGTATTTGAATAATTAACAATTTACATTTCCGGAACTCATATAACCACCATTACTATATTGTAATTTTAATTGAATTCCTATAAGATTTAAATTTATTTTTCTTTCTTTCCATAAGTTTGTATGTACCCATTCACATTCACCCCATGGTGCTTCTTTACCATTAATTATTCTTGCATATCCTAAAATATTTTCAGAATCAAATGATTCAAATGCATTTGAATTTATAACTTGTTTATCAAATACATATAGTTGATCATCTAATATAATAATCTCTTCTTTTTCACTAAATTTACAATCATTAATTGATTGATTCCATCCAGGTCCTGATGTAGAATTTCCATACATTATTTTTTTAGGACCAAGATATTCTCTTACTCTAGCACTGATTGTATTCCTAGGTAAAGATTCAAAATCAATTCTTGAAAATATTTGTACTTCGGGTCTTATTTTAATAAACCAATCATAATCTAATTCATCTTTGAATTTTGTAATAAAATTACATACTTTTGATAATTGTTTTTTAGAATCAATTTCTTTATATTTTAAATTAAGTAATTTATCAAGGTTTGTAAAATTATCTGTACTTGATATACATGCATAATCAATTAAATAACTGGGATAATATTTTTGCATAGTATCTTTGAAAAATAGTATGTTTTTTAAATATTCATCTAGATTTCCACCTGTAGTTATAATACATAAAATTATCATTTATATATTAAAATATATTATATGTAAATAAAATGTCCAAATCATTTGAATGTGCTGGTAGATTCTGTAATCATTTTTTTAGAAATGTCCCAATAAGTCAACTATGTAAAAAGAATGATTTATTTTTTGAATATTCTTTTTTTAATCAACTTATTGAATTAGGTATACCTATATTCATTGGAACAAAAACTTTTAAAGAAACAACATTAATAAATGATAATAATTTTTTAACTTTCTTAAATGATAATAAACTTTTAGAAACTAATGTTTTATTTGAACATCAAGATATTTACTTTCAAACTAAAGAAATATCTATTTATTTACAATCATATTTATTTGAAATTAAAGATTTGATTATTCAAAAGAATCCTTTTAAAGAAAGATATGAAAATAACAATGATGTTTTTATGCATGTGAGATTAGGTGATATTTCACAATATAATCCTGGATTAAATTATTATTTAAAAACTTTAGAAAATCTTACTTATGATAAACTATATATATCATCAGATTCAATAAATCATCCATTAATTCATGAATTAAGAAAAAGAATTCCTAATTCAGAAATTGTTTTTTTAGATGAAATTAAAACTTTGCAATTTGGAAGTACATGTAAAAATATAATTTTATCTCATGGAACATTCTCTGCTGTAATAGGATATTTAAGTTTTTATTCAAATGTTTCTTATCCATCATTCAAAAACATGAAAATATGGCATGGAGATATTTTTTCAATACCTAATTGGAATTGCGTTACATTTTAATCATTGCGCCAGTTTTTTCATTTAATTTCTTAATGGTAACATCAATACCTCTTTCTTGAAAAAACTCATCTGTTGCTTTTTTCTGTCCATTCCAAAAATAATAATCATCAAAAATAATCAATCCTCCATCAACAACATTATCATATAATTTAATAAGTTCAAACTTACTTGATTCATACCAATCAGTATCTAATCTTAAAATTGCAATTTTTTCAGGAATATTTGATTCAATTTTAAGTGTTTCAAGCACATCTCCAACAATATAATGTAGTTTATTTTGTGAATATCCTGTTGAGTTCAATCTTGATTTTACTTTTTCTAGAGGACAATTACACCAATCATTGATTTCTTCGTTTATTTTTTTGTCTTTCCATGTCTTCAGCACTTGTTCTGGATTATTCCATATTCCATTTGCATAATTTATTAAATTATAATCTTCATTACCCGGTTCAGTTAATCCGGCAAACGTATCATACATGTAAATATCTCTTTCCTTTCTTTCGTTTTGCAGTTCTTGAATCCATATGTATTCATATGATCCACTCTCAACCCCACATTCTACAATTGCTCCATCAATATTATTTTTTAATACATATAAAATGGCATCTTTTCCATCCATGTTTATTTCATACTAAAATTTTTTAATTAAGATTTTTAACTACTAATAATGTATTATCTGATTTATTTTTAGTTGATGGAATTTGTAAAATAGTAAATGTAAGATTGGGGTATTTTATTTTCCAGGTTTCTATTACATTATTAAATTTTAGTATATCATGATTTAATATATCTTCAATTATATAATATCCATTTGGTCCTAATTTATGAATACTATTTTCAAAAAAACATACATTCGCATAAAACTCATGAAGACCATCTTCTATAATAATATCAAAAGGTTTTTGCAGTTCTTCGTTATTCCACATTTCATTTATAATTTTTGGATTTGTTTGATCACAATAAAAACTTTTAATTCGATCTGTGCTAAATAAAATTCTTTTGTCAATATCTGCTCCATAAATTTCAGAGTTTTCAAAAAATTCTCTCCATCCATAAAGAGATGCGCCCGGTTTTCCATTAGAACCCATATTAGATTTTACATCTATGTTATTAGTACCAAGGCCTAGTTCAAAAATTCTTAGTGATTTACTTTTAATATCTTTAAAAATACTATAATAAAAAGTTGTATAGTTATGATGGCAATTTGTAATGTCGATTGATCCTTTATCACTTCCATATCTTCCCATAATTTCACATAAAGATGTCTGTATTTTTTCATCAAAAATATATTTAGGGTAGCTAGTCATTTTTATTTAAATGACGACTAAATAGTGTAAACCACTCATTGCTTGGAAAAAGTTCAAAGATATCTTTATTTTTATTATAAATTTGAAGAACTAAATTCTGATCATCATCACAAATGCTCTCTGCTTGCCATTCAAGTAACTGTTCTTCATATAACTTTTCAAATTTTTCAACTAAATCTTTATGAACAACAAATTGTGATCCTGCTAAATAAACAGTATGCGAGTGAAGCATTTCATTTGCAGATAAGATTTTTGACGGAATTGGTACTAACACTAGATAAGAAATTTTACAATGTAGTTTTTCATAATTAATATTTTTTGGAACATTAATTACTGCATTTCTTATACAACCAAAATCTAACCAGGAATAAAATTCATATTCAGGAAATTCTCTTCTGCAATATGCAACATAGTTTATTTTATTGTGGTTTACCAAATTGTATTCAGGATTCCAATGTTCAGGATTAGTTTTTCTATGTGAAGGTATTTTATTTTTGTAAGTTTGACTATTCATTATAGTTGTTTCTGATTCTATAAATTTATCATAAAATGTTCTAACAAGATTACAATCTAATAAAATTATGTTTGAAGGTAGTTGTTTGCTTACTAAAATTTCACGAATATGTGGTTCAATAAATACAATTAATTTGTACTTTATATTCATTGCTAGATCCATAAAATATCTTATATATTCTTCATTTGATCTAGTGTAAATTGGCCATCTTGATCGTCCTATATCTTTAAATGCTGAAACAAAAAGTATACTCATTATATTTACACAATATTATGTTAATATTATGTAAATATATAATGTCTGTAGAATACGATTTTGCTATTATATATTTCGGATTAACACGTTCAGTTAAAAAAACATACGAATCTCATTTCAAACATATGTTTGAAATCTTACAAAAAGAAAATTTAACTTATAAAACATTTATGCATACTTGGAAAATGAAAGATGGTATACAAAACTTATGGGATAAAACAATACCACAAAAAATAGATTATGAAGAATATAAGTTATTATCTCCTGATTTTTATCAATTAGACGATGAAGATGAATTCCTAGAAAGTGTAAATATGGACATATATTTTTATAAAGATGTATATGCAAAAAAAGGAAATACACCTGATGGAGAATGGGTACCTAAAATGGTTTCTAATCATGTTTGTATGTTAGAATCACAAAAACGAGGACTAAGTATGGTTCAAACAGCTATTTCAAAAGGAGACAAATATAAATTTATAATGTTTATAAGACCAGACATGTTATTACATAATAATTTTCCTATAGGTTTAATTCTTGATAATCCCGAAAAAATACATATACCATACTGCGGCCCTTCTGAGGGAATAAATGACCATTGTGCTATAATGCAATATAATGTTGCACATCTTTATGGAAACAGAATAGATGAACTATCTGATTTTAGAAAGAATAATGGAAGAATTGTTGGTGAAAAATATTGTAAGTTTATAATATCAAAATATAATATGGATGTTAATATCATAGATTTCAAGTATTATATTACAAGGCCATAAGTTTGAATATCTATTTTAATAGAATTTTCTTTATAAAATTAAATATGAAAACTATTGGATTTTTTATTAGACATTTTACTGAACGTGGGACAGAAGTTGCAGTATACGATTATGCCGATCACAATGAAACCATTTTAGGGAATAAATCAATTATTTATTGTTTTACTCCTCAAAAACAACAACAAGTAAGATTTCCGCCATCAAAAGCTTGTTATCAAAAATTTCAAAATAGATTTGAAATAAAAGAAATTAATGATTTTAATGAAATTACAGGAATTGATATTTTCTATACACAAACACACGGAGGTCCTGATATTTATAATTTTAATAATCCAGAATGGAGACGTTTTAAAACAATTAAACATTGTGTTTTTGATACAAGATATAAGGAAGCAGATGTATATACTCCTATAAGTGATCAAGTAAACAGAAAATGGAATACAACTTATCCTGTTTTACCATATATGGTAAGAATTGGAAATACAACTGAACATTTAAGAAAAGAATTAAATATTCCAGAAGATTCTATTGTTTATGGAAGATATGGTGGTTCAGATACATTTGATGTTGATTTTGTTAAAGAAGCAATTATTAATGTAGCATCTCAAAACAATAAAAAGTATTTTTTATTTATGAATACACCTAGATTCTGTAATTTATCAAATGTTATTTTTCTAGAATGTTCTAGTGATATGGAAATTAAAAGAAAATTTATTAATACATGTGATGTTTTCTTACATGCTAGAAGAGACGGAGAAACATTTGGATTAGCTATTGCAGAATTTGCAATTTGTTTAAAACCTATATTAGCATGGAATATTTGTACTGATGATGCACATTTCCAAATTCTAGGAGATAAGATAATTAAATATCAAAATAAAGAACATTTAATTAATTTACTAAATCAATTCAATCCAAAAGAATTTGATATGTCAAATAATGGTTATCTAGAATATACTCCTGAAAAAGTAATGAAAGTATTTAATGATTTAGTGATAACTTAAATATAAAATGAAATTAATTGATGGCTTTGTTTTTTATAATGAATTGGGTTTATTAAAATATAGATTAGATACGTTATATGAAATAGTTGATAATTTTATTTTAGTTGAATCAACAAAAACTTTCTCTGGGAATTCTAAAGAATTATTTTATGAAAAAAATAAACATTTATATGAAAAATATCAAGATAAAATTATTCATATAATTGTAGATGATATGCCAACAACTAATAATGCATGGGATAGAGAAGCTCATCAGAGAAGTTGTATTTCAAGAGGATTTCAAAATTTACAAGATAAAGATTTAATTTTAATTTCGGATGTAGATGAAATTCCAAATCCAGAATTATTAAATAAATTAAAAACTACAGGACTAAATTCATTGCATTCATTGAGACAAGATATGTACTATTATAATCTGAATATGTTTATGGATCCAAATTGGACAAAAACTAAATGTTTTCCTTTTTCTTTTTATAAAACTACTTCAAATAATGTAGATAAAATTAGATATATGAATGCTCCTATTTTAAATAATGGAGGATGGCATTTAAGTTATTTCGGAGATTCTAAATTTATATCAAATAAAATTAAGAACTTTTCTCATCAAGAATATAATTCTGATCAGTATACAAATGAAGAAAATATATCAATGAGAGTAAACTCTGGAAAAGATTTATTTGGAAGATCTATAAACTTTCAACATATCTCAATAGATCAGAATAAAAATCTTCCGTTTAATTATATGTTTTTATTAGATTGTTTAAAGACAAATGCGTAGTTACAGAATAGAATTGCAAACTGGAGGACAAAAATCTCCTGAATATCTTAATAAACATGTAAGAGATGTTTTAGAAATACTTATTACTAAAAATTCAAGATGTAATATTGTTGATGTTGGATGTGGAATAGGATTTCAATGTGAGTTACTTAAAAAGCACTATCCTAATTTAAGTTTTACAGTGTAGATTTTTCAGAAGCAACTATAAACTACTTGAAAAATAGTACATCAATGTTTGATAAAATTATTTATGCATCTTCAAGTTTACTTCCAATCAAAGACAAAGAATACGATATTTCATTATCTATGGAAAATCTAGAACATTTATATTATGAAGAAGTTTTAGATGCATTTAAAGAATTTCAAAGAATAAGTAAAATAATAATAATTACAACTCCAACACCAAATCGCGTTGTTAATGTACGTTGGTTAAGTGATGAATTGTCTAAAGCGATAAATGATGATATTCCAATTGATGATAAAGAATATCCTTATTTAGAAAGTTGTGTTCATAAATCTACTATTCTTCCAAGATCTTTAATAGATGCAGGATTCAAACAAATACAAGTATATAATACAGAAAGCGAATGTTATTTTGTTGAATCCGATTTATTTGATATAACTAAACTTAAATTTGTAGGAATTAAAAAAGAAGATTTATCAAAAAACAATAATAAAGACAAATACATTTCTCTTTTAAATGAATCATTAAATTTAAACAATAAGATTAGAGAACTTAAATAAATGATATATTTAATTATAACCACATGTATAAATAATAAATTTGGTATTCAAAATTACGAACATCGCAAGAATTTATATTTATATAGTATTCGTAAAACACTTGAATATATTCCAAAAGATATTAAAGTTATTATAGTTGAAAATAATGGTAAAAGAACAACATATTTAGATGATTTGGGTGTTGATGTTCATTATACAACAAATAATTCAAACACTTATTTTCATAAAGGTATAAATGAATTACAAGATATTCATTCTGTAATTCAATCATATAATATTCAAGATGATGATATAATTATTAAAATGACTGGAAGATATCATTTGTTAAATGATTCTTTTATTAACTTTGTTCTTAATAATGATTATGATGCAGGTGTTAAATATTATAACGTATGTACTTTTAAATATGAACTAAATGATTGTGTTTTAGGATTATATGCAATAAAATGTAAATTCTTAAAACAATTTCAATATAAAAATATGAATAAATCTCCTGAAATGGAATTTGCAGAGTTTACTAGATCTTTGAATCATTGTGAAATTAAAGATTTAGGATTAAGATGTTGTTTTGCGGATAATTTAAAAATATTAGATGTTTAAAGATGTTCCAGACATTCTCCTCCAGATAAGAACGCAGGATTTATATACATTTTTAATCCTTGATTAAATGAAACATGTTCACATGTTTGTGATCCATCATATCTTTTTCCTTTTATTGATGAAGATTTATAAAGAACCATACTTCCGAATGCGGATTCACACGAAATCCATTCAGAATTTTCAGGTATGATATTTTGAAATCTTCTTACAAAATAATGAACATTATTACGTTGTACTAAAGTATTATTAGAATCTAAGAATATTGAAGGTTGTCTTTGTATTTCAAGCCAACAATCAAATTCAATTCCTAATTGTTTAGATCTTAAAGCCCAAATATCATAATATCTGCCCCTTCTATTTGAAGCGATTGCATCCCAATTATCTCTTTGAAAACATGATTGCAATTGTTCTTTAAAATTATCATAAATTTCCAAAGCATTATCTAAATCTAAAAATAAACAATAAGGAAATTCTTCATAAAAAGGTTCAATATTCTCTAAATATTTATTACGACATAAGGCAATTCTTTTAGTTCTTGATTGTTCTTGAAGATTTCCTAAAGAAACTATATTTATTTTAGGATTGTTTTTTGACCAATCATTTAAAACTTCCAAAGAATTATCTGTAGAATTAGATTCAATAATAATACATTTGTAATCTTCCAGGGAATCAAATATAATTTGTAAATTTTTTGATGTATTCGTCCAAAAATTTACAATGTTTTTTGCACAGCCACAAATAATTACTTTCATTTATATTTATTAAATTCTCGAAACCAATATGAAAATTCTAATTTCTGAATTTGTGAATTATTTCCTTGAAAATTATCTAATAATTCTTGTGTAATATCAGACCATTCTTTAACTATTAAAACGGGTAGACCTTCAAATAAAGGATCTAGAGGAGAAGATTTCATAATTGGAATACATCCTAAAACAAGAGCTTCCCATGTTCTATGACAATCTAAACCATTTCCATGTGGAGAAATAACATATTTATATTTAAGCATATTATTCCAACAATTAATTCTTGTAGTTTTCATAGGTTCATAAAATACTAGACCATTCGGAATTTGATTAATAGCATCAATTCTATCTTGTGCATATCTTGTATTCATTAAAAATTGAAAATTTGCATAACATTTTGATAATTTAGGAATTTTTAAGTTTTGTAGATTTAAAATATCTTGATGTTGTGAACTAAGAGATTGTTGAGGACCCCATGAATATGCACCTCTTTCTAAAGTATGAAAATCAAGACCGATAGGTAATTGTCTAAGTTTGTCTACAACTGTTATACAATTTTGTGAATACCAACAAATTAATAACGGATGACCTAATAAATAATTAGCTTCGTTTATAATATCATTGGGAACAGTTGTATCTGAATCTCCTGAAAGTAAAACAAATTTGAATTTTAATTTAGGTAAATAATTAACAATGAAATTTCCAAGAGCATCAGGGTGAACATATATAGTTTCGCCATCTTTTTGAGGAAATGTAGTTGGAATTCTACGAGAACCGGATTCAGGATTTTGTATATGATGATCGCATCCAAATAATAAAGAGCGAGAAGCAACTAACATTTTAATTTAATTTATCTTAATTGATTTAAATCTATCATCAACAACAAAATTACCATTAAATGAATCAATTGAAATAATAAAATGTTTATTTTTTAATGTTTGACTTAAATGCCAATAACATACATTTGGATCATCTTTATTCATAATTTCAATAATTGTAATATTTTGAGAACTAAATAACATATTTGTTAGACCAGCTCCATGTGGAGCAACTATTACTTTAGCTTTTGAAAATAATTCAGTTGTTTCATTAAAAGATAATTTATCAAATACTTTCCATTCAATATCATTATAATAACTCTTTAGATTTCCTAGGAATTGATCATGATTTAAAATACTTCTATAAGATTCAGAACGTTTAATTAATATTCCATATTTCTTTTCAAATACTAGTTTTTCAGAAATTTTATTTCTTAATAAATTAATTTTTTGTGGAGATGGATTTCCACATTCAATTTTTTTCATTAAAATGCATTCGTTTATTTCTGAATTGTTAACATTAAATAAAATAGGACTATGAATATCAAACCATTTCAAAAGATTTTGAATAAATCCACTTTGAATACATAATAAAGTAAAATTATCTATATTTATTTGTGATTTTATTTCTAATAAACTTGGTAATCCTTCTGTTAAAAAATGAAAATAATTATGATTCCATTTAAATCTTAATTCAATTACAGATAATGAACCTTGCGGATTTACATTAATTTTTTCAACTTGATGATATCCATATTCAATTTGATGATTTTTAAATAATGTATCACTAAAATTGAATATTCTTTTTAATGATTTTTGTGTTTCTTTTTCATTACATATAAATACTGGCGGTAATCTTTCAAATAAATAAGTATTTGGTTTTTGGGGCAATTCTAAAAATCTAAAAGTATCGTCGTAATTCATTTATATGTAATTAAAAAATTATATATAAATGAGAATTTTACTTAAATTTCCATCAAGAGAACGTCCTCAAAAACTTTTAGAAGTTTATAAAAAATATATTTCTATGGCATCTAATCCTTCATTAATCTATGGATTAATTACTTTAGATTCGAATGATTATACAGCTACTCCTGAATTAATTAAAAATTTAGAAAATGTTCATTCACAAACACAAATAATTGTTGAAATATCAGGATCAAAAATTAAAGCTGTAAATCGTGATATGGATAAAGCTCCAGAATATGATATTATTTTATTAGCTTCAGATGATATGATTCCTCAAATTATAGGATATGATGAAATTATTAGACAAAATATGAAGAATTTATATCCTGATACAGATGGGGTTTTATGGTTTAATGATGGATTGCAAGGATCCAGATTAAATACTTTATGTATCCTTGGAAAAAAATATTATCAAAGATTTGGATACATTTATCATCCTGCTTATAAATCTTTGTATTGCGATAATGAATTTATGCAAGTTGCTTCAAGATTAAATAAACAAACTTATATTGACCAAGTTATAATTAAACATGAACACCATATTACTGGTATAATACCAATAGATCCATTATATGCAATAAATGATTCATATGATAGAGAAGATTGTGAAACATATATTAAAAGATTTAAACTAGGGTTTCCTTAATTATATAATAAGAAATGGTAGAACATATTTTGTATATAAATTTGGAGTATAGAATAGATAGAAAAGAACAAATTATAAAAACATTATCTGAACATTTTCCAGAAGAAATTATTTATAGAATTCCAGGTATATTAAATACAAATTGTCCTGCAATTGGTATTGCTCAAGCACATATTAATGCCCTTGAACACGCCATAACAAATGATTGGAAACATGTTTTAATTATGGAAGATGATATGATATTTAACGAATTTGAAAAGAATTATAAAAAACTACAAGATTTAATGTCTTCATCATATGATGTAATAGTTTTAGGTGGTATAAATGTTGATTATAACCCCGAAACTTCAAAGTTATATAAATGTTCATCTATGGGTGCATATTTAGTTCATCAAAATTATTTTTTAACTTTATTAAATAATTTCAAAGATGGTTTAAAAAAGTTGATTATTGAGGATATTAAATTACAAACTAAGAAGTTTATGTGGAATGTAGATAAAGGTTCTTTAGAAAAAGGTCAATCGTATATTATTGATCAGTATTGGCAACGATTGCAGCAAAAAGATAATTGGTTTATTATTCCGCTATGTTATTCAAAAGAAGATTATTCTGATTCATTAAAAAGAGTAAAAAATTGGGAACCTTATTTCTTGAAATAAGATAAGAGAAAATGCTTAAATTACTTTTATTAGAATTTATAGGTATTATTTTAATTTTATCAACATCTATATTAACTCATTCAAATCCTTATTTTATTGGTTTAGCTTATATGTCTGCCTTATTAATTTCCCATGAATCCCCTGGTCATTTTAATCCTATTTTCTTATTTATGCAATATTTATTAGGTAGAATTCCAGTTAATGAATTCCTTAAATTCCTAAGTATTCAACTCTTAGCTGTAATTGGATTTGTTATTGCTTATAAATACTAATTTAAATATTCTAAACATAAATAAATCAAATGGCTATTTTATTTATTTATGCCGAAAACCCTGATCTAAAAACTCTTTTACATAATCAAGTAAATAAACATAGATATACAGATTCAGGATTTGATATTCCTTTATTAGAACAATATATTAATGAAAATACTGTAAGAGATGGTTATTGTGTTCAATATACATTTAATTTAGGTATTAAAGTTGCTGCTGTAAAAAATAATGTTCCTATGCCTTGTCTTCTTTTACCAAGATCATCATTATCAAAAACTCCATTTCGTATGGCAAATTCTATGGGATTAATTGATGCTGGATATCGAGGTGAAGTTAAAGCTGTAACAGATGTTGTGAATTTTAGAACAAATACGAATGTACATATTACTAAGGGCAGTCGTGAATTTCAATTATGTCAACATGATTTCTTACCTTGGAATGAAGTACGCATTGTAAATGCCCTTGAAGAATTACCTCAAGCTCCTGATAATCGTGGCGAAGGTGGATTTGGATCAACGGGGCATTAATGATAAAGAAATGGCATCATGGACAATCGCAAACCAATACGCATTGTAATAAGTCCATTTAAAACCAAATACTAACATGACGAAGAAAACCATGGATCTTAGAAAAGTATTTAATAAAGTATTCGTCGTCGGAAAATACCAAAACATCATTTATTTTTTCTGAATATTTTTTTCTCTTTGTTAATTATAAACAAAAATGGGTGGTGGTTTACAACAAATTGTTGCGTATGGTGCTCAAGACGTATACTTAACAGGTAATCCTCAAATTACCTTCTGGAAAATCCTATACAAACGCCATACGAACTTTGCGATGGAATCTATTGAAGTAACGTTCAACGGCCAAGCTGACTTCAACAAACGTGTAACTGCCGTAATCAATCGTAATGCGGATCTAATGTTCCGCACGTATGTACAAGTAGTACTACCTTCAGTTGACGTATCTGCCTCTTCCACCCAAATTGGTGCTGCTGGTACCTCTTTCCGCTGGCTAAACTATGTAGGACACCGTCTACTCAAACAAGTAGAACTTGAAATTGGTGGTCAACGTATTGATCGTCAATATGGTGATTGGATGCAAATCTGGACCCAGCTATCTACGGAACTTGGCCAAGTACCTGCCCTAGATTCTCTAGTAGGTAACACCCACGATCTAACTCTACTCAAAACATCCACGGGTGTAGGTCTTGATGCGACCTGCTCTTCTACGGAAGTAACCCAATCTTGCGTATCTCGTGCTGGTACGCCTGCCAAGACGCTATATGTACCTCTCCAATTCTGGTTCTGCCGCAACCCTGGTCTAGCGATTCCTCTAATCGCTCTACAATACCACGAAGTACGCCTAAACGTGGACTTCGAAACCTGGGAAAATTGCGTATACGCTGAATCATCTGTAGGTGTACCTGTACGCCCTACGGCCCAATCTCTAGCGGCTGCGTCCGTATATGTAGATTACGTATACCTAGACACGGAAGAACGTCGTCGTTTTGCCCAACAATCTCACGAATACCTAATTGAACAAGTACAATACACGGGTGCGGAATCTATTACTTCTTCATCCAACAAAGTACAGCTTAATTTTAACCACCCTGTAAAGGAACTCCTATGGGTAGTACAACGCGATTCCTTCGTTGACTGCTCTTTCCCTTCATGGCTAGGTGCTGTAGGTGGTCAACAACCTTTTAACTACTCCGATGACTTCTCAACGGAAGGTATTATTATGTCTCTACTAACTCGTGTGGGTGCCAATGCCTCTTCTTCTGGTACGGCGACTGGTCCTTCTATTGGTCTTGGTGTAAACGTAACCCAAGGCAATGTACTTGCGACTGGTCAACAAGGTACGGCTGGCTCAGTTGTTGCTGGTCTTGCGAACGGTGGTGCTGCGGGTGCCTCAGATGCGTTCGATTCAGGTGTGAACTACCTACTTGCCAAAGTAATTCTTGCATCTGGTGTACGTTGCGAAGGCAAGAACCCTGTAGAAGTATGCAAACTACAACTCAACGGCCAAGATCGTTTCACGGAACGTGAAGGTTCTTACTTCGGCACGGTACAACCCTACCAACACCACACCCGTACGCCGTCTACGGGCATTAACGTATACTCCTTCGCTCTACGCCCTGAAGAACACCAACCTTCTGGCTCATGCAACTTTTCTCGTATTGACAAAGCCACTCTACAACTAACGGTATCTCTAAACACGGTACTCGGCTCCAACACTGCCCAAGTACGCGTATACGCTCTAAACTACAACGTGCTCCGCGTAATGAGCGGTATGGGTGGTCTAGCGTATTCCAACTAAATAATTAAATATATAATAATAATATTTAAATAAAAAATATTTAAAGTTTTTTCTAAGAACTTTAAATATTTTTCTTATAACAAACATGCCTTCATCACAAAATAAAAAAACTTTGAAAAGGGGTTCACGTAGACAAGTATGGAATGGTTCAGCTGAGAAAACTATGGGTGGATTAACAAAAGATAGTTTAATGAAAAATGAAAGAGGACGTATTGTATCAAAGAAAAAATGTACAACTATGAAAAATTGTTATAAAGGTTCTGATGATGAAGAAGAACTTCCTGCTAAAAAAGAAGAATCTCAACCTAAAAAAGGAGGAGGATTTTGGGAATCATTATTTTAAATTTTATGATTATAATGTTTTCTACATACAGCAGAATAAGATTCTACTCCACCAACTTTAATTTGATAATCATATTTAATATTTCTTCTTGTAAATATTGCTAATGTACCATCATTACAATCTTTACACAATGCCGATAATTTCTTACATTTATCAGAATAAGGAATTAATTGAAGTATTTGCCCAAAAGGATGTTTTTCAGAATCACCATCTAATCCACCAACAATAACATCTTTTCCAAATTTATCTACCCATAAAAGAACATATTGTTTTAAATCTGGAAAGAATTGTCCTTCATCAATAACAATAAGATCATAATTCGGGACATCATTTGAAAAAGTTTCTAAAGTTGAAGAACTTTGACACAATTCATATTCAAGTGAATGTGAAGATAATTTATTTTCACCGTATCTTGTTTCAATCAAAGGTTTAATAACTAAAACTTTTTTATTAATTGATTTTGCTAATTGTATTTTTCTTATAAGTTTTGTAGATTTTCCTGAAAACATTGGTCCAATAACAAGTTCAAGAGACATTTATAATTAAAAGACATGTAATAAATAAATCATTAAACTTATTTAAACGTAAAAAATTAAGATTTATAATAAATATGCCACAATTATTAGTTGAAGCTAAAACTGTTCAAACTGGCGCTGTTCGTACATTAGTTGAAGCTTTAAGATCTATCTTAGTCGAAATGTCTCTTTTGTTCGATAAAGATGGTATAAGAATGGTAGCTATGGATAATACGCGTACAGTTTTAGTACATTTAAGATTACATGCAGATAAATTTGAAAAATTTGAATATAATCATCCTACAGCAAAATTTGTTATTGGTGTAAACACCGATCATTTATATCGAATTGTAAGAACTGCTACAAATGATGATACTCTGACATTTTATATTGATAAAGAAGATCCTAATTCATTAGGAATTATTATGGAAAATCCTGAAAAGAAACAAATTCATAAATATAAATTAAATTTGTTGGACAGAGATGAACCTGATTTGCAATTACCTGATACTGAATTTTCTACTAGAATTACTATGCCTTCTCTAGATTTTCAAAAGATTTGTAGAGATATGACTCTTTTATCAGCAAAAACTATTGAAATTACAAATGTAGGAACTACTTTATCATTCAATTGTAAAGGACATTTTGCTTCTCGTACTACTATTATGGGTGATAGTGAAGATGATTTTAATATACATAAGAAAAGTTCAAGTGAAATTGTAAGTGGTCAATTTTCTTTACCTCATCTTGTTTTATTTACGAAGTGTACGAATTTATGTAATAATTTAGAAATCCATATGAAAAATAGTTGGTTTTTAATGATTCGTTATGTCGTAGCAAATTTAGGTGAAATTAAATTATGCTTAATGCCTTGCTCAACTTAAAAATATACCATTTTTATTATATAAATATAAAGATAATTCAGAAATAAGTTCAAGTGAAAAACACGATATTGTTATAAATTCACATAAAACAAGTAAATTCATAGCATCTTCAATTTTTGTTCCTAATAATTTACTAAAAAAATATGATAAATGAATATCTGATGAAAATGTTCCATTTGTTAATTTTAATTCTGATACTGTAAATATACATACATTTAAGAAAATATGTTGTAACCAAACTAATAATAAACATATAAAAACACCTAATTTAAATTGCCATAATGGATATATTGTATGTGAATATATTATACATAAAAATGTAGTTATACTACATAAAATATGTATTATTATAACAATATAACCTAAAACTTCTCCATCAGTAGTTAACCATTTATATAAAAATCCAATTAGATTTCTTAGAAAATATTCTAAATAATCAATAATTTCTTGTTTATTCATCTTAAATACCTAAGTATAAAAAAAAGTAGTTATTTAAACATTTTATTATCTAGGTCTTGCTTTATGCGCAGTATAAGTAACATCATCAGAAACTTTAAAGTAAGTTAAATTTGAATTCAAATATTTTTTATCCGATACTGTTGTTGTAGTATTCCATAATTTTATGATATGAAATTGACCTTTAGGAGATATAGAAATACCTGCTAAAGTTTCTTTACGATCAATAAGAAGTTCATTAGTAATACAATGTACCATTAGATCTACAAATGATGTATGTGCTTGTACAGCATCAATTTTCTTTGACCACGCTCCACCATTATTATGTTCAGGTGCTTCCCATAAAGGAGTAAATCCTTTACGCATAAAGAAATACATACCACATTCCCATGCTTCTTTTGGAATTGTATCTATAACTGACCAAAATTGATGTAAAGTTGTAAAATCTGCTACTTTAATATATCCTTTTATTGAATAATCTTTATTTTCAGGATCATGATACCATAAAACCCATACATATGGAAGTTTTATGGTTTCAGAGGACATTTTGTTATAATATTTTAAATAGATAATAAAAAACGAATTCGTTTTACATTTATAAATATTATCTTTACACAAAAATATGGAATTATCAGCTGCCCTTCTATATTCACTAAGATATATTCCTAAACTTCTTTTACCTCAAGTAATAGTTGAAAATATATCAAAATTAAGATTAGTCCCTGCCGCATATAATAAACCTATTCGTGCTTCATTAAAACCTCGACATTATGAAAAACCTGAAGATAAAGAAAATTGGCGAGAAAAAGTTCTTGTTGATTATGTTCGTAGAATTAGAGAAACTTCAGATAAAGAATATGATGAAATATTCAGTATATTTAATAAAATTGCTCCTTCATCTTTAGATACTTTATCGCAAGAATGTTTGAAAATTCTTAAATCTAGAGATAGAGATTTTAGATTACGAGTAACGACTTTGTTGTTTGATAAGGCAATTAAAGGTTCTATGTATGCGAGTATTATGGCAGATTTAGCTTTGAAACTAAATTCAGAAATTCCTGAAGTTTCAGAAGATTTGAATATGCATACTAAAATGTTTGGATCATTATATGATATGAATGAAACTCTTGTATTTCCTACAAGCGATGATCCTGATTTTGATAATAAAGTTATTGCATGGTCTAAACAAAAAGATATTAGAAGAGGTTATTCTAGATTTCTAACACATTTATATATACGTAATCTAGTTAATGGACAAATCCTTCATGAATCTATGAACAAAGTTCTAGGTGATTTGGATGATACTGTTCTAAAACCTAAAAGTGAAAAAACGGAAGAGAATGTAACACAATATGCAGATTTCTTATTTGAAAATGCAAAAATTCTTCCTAAAACAGCTGTAGAATTGAGAGGATTAATACAAGTACGTATTGATACAATTCTTAAAAAACCGAAGACAGATACCACTTCATTAAATATGAGATCCAGATTTAAATTAGAAGATACGTTTAAATGCGTTCAAGCATCGTAAATTCTAACATTTAAAGATAAATAAAATGGCTCTTCCTTCAGCAGCAGTACTATTAAAAGTTACTGAAGTTGCAATAAATGAAGATAAACCTATTTATTTTGATTACTATAGAGATTCTCTAGAAAAGAAATGCTGTATTGGTGTTCAAGATAAAACTAAATATCTTGTGAAATCGAATGATGAATATACATCAACGATCCAACAAGTTTTTAAATGTGATTCATGTTATATTGTAATGACTGAAAATAGTTTATATGTAGTTGATGCCGGAATACTTGTAAAACGCGTATTATCATCTTCAGAAGATAAACATGAATAATAATAATGGATTTTCCACCACCACATTATATTTTATTTGAACCTTTAAATGATCGAGAAACTTTAAAAATATGGAATGAATATAAAGTTAGATATGGAAATAATTGTGAATTTGATGAAATAGATGGATGTATTTTTTTTTCATCAGAAGAATTCACACCTTTATTTGATACATGGATATCAAAAATTCCTATGAAACAATCAACAAAAATACGTGTATTATTAATATGGCATTCTGAATTTTTAACGTTTGCATGTCAACAAATGCTAAGAAGAAAACTAGAACAAAAATCATTTAAAAATAGAGTATGGTTTCATGTAGAAAATCCTACAACTATTCAATCTGCAATTATTAGTAGATGTATTACAAAACGAATTCCAACAACAATTACTTATCCTGAATATAAAAATGATTAGATTATTTACTGATGGAGCATGTAAATCTAATGGGAAATCAAATTCTAAAGCATCATATGCATATTACTTTCCTGAATATAAGGAATGGTCATATGCTGCAAAAGTTCCTGAAGATGAACAACAAACAAATAATCGAGGTGAATTAAAAGCTATTTATGAAGGTATTTTAAAAGCAATTGAAAATTCAGGTAATTCATCAGAATTTACTTTACATATTTATACAGATTCGGCATATTCTAAAGATTGTTTAACAAAATGGTTACCTGGATGGTTAAAAAATAATTGGAAAACTGCTGAAGGTCAAGATGTTAAACATAAAGATTTAATTGAAGGTTCAACAAAATTATTAGTTAAATTTAAAAGTTATATTATTACATGGATTAAAGCACATACAACAAATACAGATGAATTATCATTAAATAATTCTATTGTTGATAAAATGGCAACTGATGTTTTATTACTACCAAAAGAAGGCATAAAAATAATTGAATCTAATGAAAATATATTTAAAGGATTAAATTTAAGAATTATGGGTCCACCGTTAGAACAAGATATTATAACAAAATGGTGTTTAAATAATCTTAATGAATTAAATCAACATTATTTAAAAGTTGCTTTATTCAGTGCATTTCAAAAAACTTTAAAAGATAAAGGATATGATACAGAAATACAAATTATTAATAAAAATAAATTTATTAGATTAAAAATGAATTCTTTGAAAAAAGATGAATTAATTATTATAAAACAAGAATGAGTGCAATAGTTTTCTCATCACCTACATGCGAACCTTGTAAAGCCCTTAAACCCGTATTTGATGATTTAAAAGAAGAATTTAATAATATTAATTGGGCATCTGTAAACATTAAAGAAGATCCTACACAATTAACTCAACTTTATGGAATTAAACAAGTTCCAAGTATGGTAGTTATAAGTAAAGATGGTACAACTAAAACTTATACTGGAAGAGATGTTGCTACATATTATAGATTAGTAAGATCAATTACTTAGATATTTCTTCAGTAACTAAAACACCATTTTTATATGCTTCACATACAAATTCATCACCATCTTCAGAATTATCTTGTGAACATTTAGCTCCACTTGGAGGAGCACCACCAACTCCTGGACTCATAGGTGGCCTTGAACTACTACCATAATTACTTTGAGTAGCTCCACCCATTTGAGGATTTAAAAATGGAGCATTAGCAGGAAAAGCTTTTGATACTGTTAACCATGCAAATATACCAATTAATGCCCCCCATACTAAAGCTACAAATTTCCAAATAGCACCACTTTGATAATATTTTGAACATCCACCGCCATAAAATGATATTAATTGTAATAAATATATTACAGCAAATCCAATCCAAATAGATAAGTTTTGTCCAGGACTACGAATAGTTGAAGCAAAAATTGTATAATATGTCATAATAGCACTTGAAGAAACTATGTTCATAGGTAAATAAGTATTTTCAAGATTTTCCATACCAGGAATTGTACACCATGCTAAAACATCAGAAGCTTCAGAGCCAGAAGGAATTACACTTGCGCCTAAAGCTTTACCTAAAAAGAAATTTAATACAATTGCAATAAAACCAACTAAACTACCAATCGAATATCTTAATTCTTGTCCAATTAAATCTGCTATAGCTCCAAAAGTAATTAATCCAAATGGAATAAAATTAATTAAAGCAAAAAATAAAGTTGCAAGAATACTTCCAATGCCAGCAAATCTTTGAGGATTATAAGCTCCAAATGATAATACTCCAAAGAATAACATACCACCAATAAGTGATAAAATAACTGTTAGAGCTATTGCATATGGATCGTCCATTCTTATTCCTTATATTAAAATAAGTTAATTATATTTCGTTGATAAATAATAACAATGTCAATATATTCGAAACAAACATCATGGTCCGGACAATGTTCAGGATCAAATCAATCTCCTATAAATTTATCGCAATCTATTGCAAAACCTTGTAATTTATCATGTGATTTTAAAATGGATGATGGTCAAGCTATATCTGCTGGATGTATGATTTCAGATGAAGGTTTTATTTTAAATGGTAATTTAGGATCCTGTAAATTCAGAGATACACCTTATCAATGTACTGCATTATTAGTTAATCATCCAAGTCATCATACTTTGGAAGGTTCACCTGCAGATGGAGAAGTTATAGCTTTATTTAATAGTCCTACAGGCGAAAAATTATGTGTTTCATCATTATTTAAAGTTTCATCATCACAAACACCATCCTTAAAATTCTTTCAACAATTTATTCCTTATGGATCATCAAATCAAATTGCCCTAAATGATTGGTCTTTAAAACAAATGGTTCCAAGTGATGGATCTTATTATACATATGAAGGTTCATTAATAATTCCTGATTGTTCACCATGTGAATGGGTAGTATTTAAATCTATGATAAATATAGATCAAGGTGATTTTGCTACATTAGTAAGAACTGCCCAAGCTGGATCAAGAAATATACAACCTTTAGGAACTCGTGAATTATTTTTTAATGATTCTAATACTTCTTCATCATATCTACCTCATGATAATAAAACTTATTTAGTTATGAGACCTTTAGGTAAAAATAAAAATAAGAAACCCGAACCTTTGAAAAAAGCAGATTTGAAAACTACAGAAGCAAAAGAAAGAGCACAAGAACCTTCAACTTTATCAAAAACTACGAAAGCAGTTTCTGAAGATCCTAATACATATATAATTTGGTTATTTAATATTTTATTTTTAGGTGGTGCTTTATATCTTTTATATACATATTCAGGAAAAATACATATTTTAACTTATATTTATAACTTTTTCAGAAGATTGTTTGGTAAACCTGAATTTATTATTCCTGTAAACATAGAAGAATTACCTACTCCAGTACAATAAAAAATGTTATTAATATTTAGTTGCGCCAATACGTATCTTCGGCTTCTTCATCTTCATCTTCTGATGAAGGAGCTTTATTAAATTCTTCTTCGGTCATTTCCTTTTCAGGTTTAGGTTTCTTAGTTTTACGATTACAAACAACTTGCCATTCACCTTCACCATCATCTTCCATCTTAACTTTAATTTCTTCATTTAATGGAATATTAGATGAAGGTTTCATTGCAGTTGGAGGACGACGTTTCCTAAAATGACTAAACGGATTAGTCGCTTTAATAAATTCATTTTCTCTTTTAATACGTTCTTCACGAATAGTTTTACGCATACCGTCTATTCTCTCTTCCTCTTTTTTTTTACCCCAATCAATAGCATGAGTAGCAAAACTTATTTTAGGTTTACTAGTATTATCGGCAGCTGAATTAATTAATTGAGGAAATAAATTCGAGTTAGTACTCCCATTCATTTCTTCAACTTTTTGTTGTTGTTGTTTTTCACGTAAATGAGGGGGGATATAATTCATTTTTATATTTTTGTAATACTAAATTTTAAATTAATAAATAATTTCCGTTTTTTAAGAAATGGATTGAATTTAATCCTTTCAAAATTTCTTAGTAATAAAAAATGGTATATGGAATTAATATTTTACAAACTGGAATTTTAAATGAATTAGTTATTCCATTAAAAACACCAGATGTTTTAGAATTTATTCGTAAGAAATTAAAGAATCAAAATATCCAATTTCAAGGAAAAATTCAAGATCCTTTAAAAGAAGATAGATATTTAAGTTTATTTGCAAGAATTTCAGATGAAGAAGGTGAAGATATTAATCAACATATGCTTCCTTCACCATTTGATGAAGAAACTTATTCCGGTTCTATGGTTATTCTAGCATCTTTGAATGATAAAGATGACTATGATAAATTGGCATCAGAATATACGGACTTAAAAGTATCAGAATATGAAACTTTGTATAATGAATGGTCATTTAATAATATTGATGAAGTTGAAGAAATAGATGAAGAGAATGAAGAAGAAGTTGAGAGTATTGTTATTGAAGAAGATATTCCTAAACTTGTAAAAACAATAAAACCATTAATTATTCAAACTAAAGATGTATTTATACAATGTCCAATTCGCTCAAAAATTATTGAAAATTTTAAGGATTTAATATCGTCAGAAAAATCTATAGAATTAGAATTAGCTATTCTTAATTATATAGTTAAATATTCTAAATTAAATTCAATTGATATTGATTGGTCAAATAAAATATTTTGGAATACTTATAGAAGTAAATCTATTTGTATATATGAAAGTTTACAATTAAATAATTGGAAAGATAAAATTACAAATAATGAAATGGATTGTATTAATTTTGTCGATTTAACACCACAAGAAATTTATCCTATGAAATGGAAAGATTCATTTGATAAATTAATTGAAAAAGAAAAGAAATTATATTCTAATTCAGCTAAAGCTTCTATATTCTTATATTGTTCAAGATGTAAAAAGAAAACTAATTGCGATTATTATCAATTACAAACTAGATCTGCTGATGAACCTATGACTACTTTCGTTACATGCTTAGAATGTAATAAACAATGGAAATTTTAGCTTGTATTTTCATATACAACATTTAAACCAACAAATTCATCTGCTTTATTCTCAGATTTTTTAGTAGGTGCTGGTTTACGTAGTATTTTAGGAGTTTCATCTAATGCCATTGCTGAATCAGATGATCTTAATTGAGGTGAAGGTAGATGATGATCGGCTCTATAAATTTTTATGGGATGTATACCATTCACTTCCGTAGGTAAGGCAATTACTTTTTCATCTTTATATTTATGATTGAATTGATCAACAATACTTTGAGGGCAATTAGGTGTAGTTTCAGCTAATCTTTCCATAGTTTCACGAACATGTGTTAATAATGTTTCAGCAGACATACGTTCATCTCTAGGTAAAGATAATTCAATACTAATTTTTGCAGCTAATTTAGCATATGAAAGATGAGCAATTCTATGTGCTTCTGATCTTTTCGCAAACGCAAAAAATCCACCCAATGTATTTAAAATACCTACACCAATACTAACTAAACCAATAGCAATTGAAGATGTTTTTGTATCACCATCAAATAATGTAGATGAACCTACAGAAGCTGTTCCTGCTAAAGTAGAAAGAATAATAACAGGAACTTGTACAAACGCATTATATTTTGATGTTAACGTTTCAGCTCTTGTATGTAGCCACGATAATCCTGAACATCTTTCACCTTCTTTAGCAAGAATATCTTCTAATTGTGAAGACCATTCAATATCAATTAAAGGATCATCCATTTTTTATATATTTTTAAACGTATAAAATAAATTTAAACGCATTAAAATAAGTTTGAAGAATGTCTTTGTGGACATGGGAAAGTAAATTAGAAGATCCATATGAAAAACAAATTTATAAGAAAATATTTAATTTAACGAAATCTAAAACGTTAGCATTAAAAGCTTCAAAAAATCTAGGATTATTTAATTATTTAAAAAATAATAAATTTGAAACATCAAAAGATCTAAGAGATTCTATTTTCTTACAACCTGGAAAGAAATTATTTGATGAAAAACAAGCTAAAACTGTATGGGAATTTTTCAATACTTCTCCTCAACAACAAGGCGGTGAAACTCCTGCTAAAGGTGATAACGCATTTGATGCTTTAGTTGAAAGATGGTTAGTATTTATGTATCATTTATTACCTGGTGGTATTCAAGAATCAATTAAATATATTGAACCATTTATGTTTCCATTAAGTGAAAAACCAGGTGAAGAAGGTATTGTATCTAAAATGCCTGGAGTTGGATTAGGATTGAATTTTGCTTTAGATGTTGTAGCCCAAAATAATAAATTAGCAGCAAAATTAGCTCAACAATATACACCTATGATTATGGGATTAGTGCCTATACCCGAAGCTTCAACTGTAGGAATAATTATTGGGTATATGATTTCAACTATGTTTATATTTTTTAATATGTTAGTTTTTGTAAGTAAACGTGAATTTGGTCAAGCATTTACACAATCTTTGGCACTCTTCCCGTTTATAGGATTAGCTATGCAAAATATGGCTGAATCAGGTGAAAAAGTTATTGAAAAATTTGCTTCTAAGCGTCAAAAATTAATTGGACAATTAAAAGGTTCGGATGGACAAGGAATGTTTGCTTTTTTAGGTGATTTAATTGAAAATTATACGTTTGATCCTTTATATGAAGGCGATCCTCAAGCCGATGCATTAGCATTAAAACAAAAATTAGAAGGTAAATTTACAGAAATATCAGGAAATTTACAAAATGCTTTGGATCCTGAAAAAAGAGGTGAATTATTTCAACAAGCTCAACAAAAATTCCAAGAATTAAAAACTGATCCAAGATTACAAGGTTTAAAACAGCAAGCTCAAGAAAAATTTCAAGAATTAAAAGCTAATCCAAACCTACAAGGTTTTAGAGAAAAAGCTCAAGCAAGTTTAGATAAATTAAAAGCTAATCCACAATTACAAGGTCTTAGAGAAAAAGCCCAAGAAAGATTTAATAAATTTACACAACGTGCTGGAAAACGACTTTCAAAGAAAAAACATAAGAATAAAAAATGGAAGACGCAGCGGAAATTAAACAAATAATTCGTAATTGGGTTTCTTTAGATGATGAAGCTCGTAAATTACAACAACAACAAAAAGCTATAAGAGAACAAAAAGCTAAATTATCTGAACAAATTCTGGGATTTATGAGAGATAATCATGTAGATAATTTTAATTTAGAAGGCAATGGTCTTGGAACTATTTCACGTAGTATGCGCACATCTCGTCCTCCTCTTCGTAGAGAATTTATTCGTACTCAATTATTAATACAATTTGCCGATCAACCTCAAAGAGTAGCTGAAGTTCTAAGAACTATTGAAGGTGTATCAGAAGGTGCGGAAGATATGTCAGTAGGTGGAACTCAAAGAGAATTACTTTCACGTAGAATTCCTAAAACTAAAATGAATATGACTATTTAAGATTTTTTAAAGCTTCTCTTGCAGCAAATTGTTCACCTTGTTTTTTAGTTGTTGCTGATCCAACACCTAAAGAATTATTATTATTATCAAGAACACTCATAGTATAAATAGAATCAATAAAATTTATCATAGTATAAGTTGGTGTATATTTAAATTTTGCTTGACATAATTTTTGTAATTGATCTTTATAATTTGTATCATTCAACAAAATTTTAGGAATATCAATATGTTTTTCAATTAATGAAATAATAAAATTATAAACTATTTGGAAATTATATTCTGAATCTATCCATAAAGCACCAATAAAAGATTCTAAAATATCACCTAATTTTTTAATATTTGTTCGACCATTACAAATATCTTCATTATGTTTAGAAATAATATAGAAATCATTTAATTTTAATTGGATTGTTAATGTTCCTAACATAGAATTACATACTAATTCTTTACGTAAATTTGTCAGAAATCCTTCTTGTTGTGTAGGAAATCTTTTAGATAAATAAGTAGCAACACAACAACCTAATACTGAATCACCTAAATGTTCTAATCGTTCATAAGATTCAGGAAATAAATCTAAACAATTATTAGGTTTAGCTGCTAATTCTGTAATATCGCCTTGTGGACTTGTATATTCTAATCTACGAACATAAGATGAATGGACCATAGCATTTTGAAATATATTAATATCTTTAATTTCATAATTAAAATTCAAAATTGTATGTATATCCTCATGGGTAAACATACGATTTTTTGTATTGAATGGATTATAAAGTTGTATTTCTACCATAACTTCTTTCTTAATAAAACATAAAAAAATTAAAGAGATTCGTTTTTTATTTAAGTTCAATTTTATATTCATTTGAACGAGATTCTTGTTTGAGTTCATTTATAATAAAATCATAACACGATCTAGCATTCTTCTCTCCATACGGATTTTGGAAATAACGTTCAAGTTTTTCCCAAAGTTTGCCGTTAGTTATAGTAGTTGATTTAAACCATGTTTGAGGTCGACTAATAGTTATTACTGTTCCATTAGGACGTTCAATTCTTTGAAACGTACTAAATTCTGGAGTTTTAAGAAAATCAACTAATTCTAATTCTTTAATTTTCTTTTGTTCACGCAAAGCATAAATTTCTGCATTCTTATCTTTTAATTGTCTGTCCAACGTTTCATAAGCATTAAGAACTTGTCTGAACTCTTCCATTTTTTTATTTAATAATAAAAAATTTAATTAAAATTTAAATTCGTTTTTAAGTATAATTTCTACAACGATTGTCACCTTTGTGTTTAGGATCAATCTCGGATTTATATATTTTACTATCAGCGCGCCTAATTCTAGCTCCTAGAGTATAACCTAGATCCGGATAAGCAGATTGAGGTACCCAAAATGTACCATCGCCTCGATGATAAGAAGCTACATTGCGAAGTACATCAGCAATTGCATTTTTATTTGACTTAGCAGGCATTTTTTTCTTTTATAATTAAAATTTAAAATTTAAAAACAAATCCGTTTTACTAAAAAACAAAAATTCTAATACTTATCTCCATTTCTTTTGATTCGTATTTTCGTTTAAGGTTATATGCCCTACCCTGCGCATATAACTATGATCTGGCTAACCCAAATCTCTCGGTATTTATCATCTTAATAATGTCTTATTAAAACGCTATAGTACTTGAATACTATAAACATCCCCCCCTAATGCCCCCTATTTCCACCGCATTATGCCCATAATTACCTAATGTAACTCCTGTTTAGTTTCTACCTTTATTATCTCATTTTCTTTCCTAACTCAACTTTTTATCTAACCTTTTCTCCCCTAAAATACAAACTATTTTAGATATTGTGCCCCTCCATCGCACAATATTGTCAAACATACTACATACTTTTAAAGGTAGTTTTCCACACTACCTAAAATTTCCGAATATTTGTCCGTCTGTCTCAATCTTAAATTAGTATGTTACAAGCATGCTAATTCAGAATAGAAACTCCGTAGATGATACTAATCCATCTCCAAACTCTAAAATCTATAAATTCTTTTATTTCAGAATTAGAAGTTTATTAAAACTCATAATTCTTAAACTCTTTCTTAAACAAACCTTAAACTTTAAAGGTGTAGTTAGTACAACTACTACTTATCATTAAAATCTTATAAAAAAAAAAATCCGTTTTTACAAGAAAAAAAATAATTTAATTTATTTTTCCTTTTAAGAATTTAGACCTTATTACTTTCAAGCAACCCTTCTTCCTTTGCAATTTCTTCAAGGGCTTCAAAAGATGTTCCACTTGCAAGCACATGCCACATTTCAGTTGCGCGTACAGGACATCCATCCCAAAACCAAGCTTGAAGAGCATAAATTCGTTCGCCAGCCACTGTTTCAGCGTTTGTTGAAACAATTCGCCATTGACGTTTGTCTTCGATTGCCTTAATCTGAACTAAAGCTGCCTTCTTCTTCTTGCAGTTCTTACCACTTTTGTGGACATTCATGTCACCGCCAACTGCCTTGCCGCAATTGTTGCACACAGGCATTTTACAAAGTTGGTTCTTTTTTATAAATACTTAAAAATCTAAAATAAATTTTTCCGTTTTTATACCTTGAATTTTCGTTTAAAATCTTTTAATGATGCTTTCAAAGTTTTCTTGTTCCAAAGTAGCCACCTAGATAATGCTCCAGGTGTATCAGGTTTTGACCAATGTTCACCCATACCAGAATGTCGTTGAATATAAAGTTGTTTACGTTTATTAGCATTGTTTTCTCCCGTTTGTTTGTTATAAATTATAAAATCATTATACCCCCTTTGTCCGAAAGGAACTATTTTTTCATTTCCATCTGGAGTTAAAAATATTGCATCGTATTTTTTATCTGACTTATGAGAAGTTTTAATTTTTCTTAATGTGAGTTTTCTTTTTTTCATTTACTATACTTCTTCCATATTTTTTGAAGAGTCCTGATACTTCTTATAAATTTTTTCCAGTCATTTTCCCATATTTCTATAGCATTTTTAATAAATATATCTGTAGTATGTATATTACCTTGTATTTTACTCATTAATGACATTATTTTTAATAATCAATGTATTTATTGTTATTCATTTTCAATAAACATTTATTACATTAAAGTTTTTAAACGCATATTATATATCTTATATTTTAAATAAGAAGAAAAGATGAAAGAGTTTTATAATAAAGTTTTAGAAATGAAAGATATTGAACCTCATAATTCTAAAAAAATATCTAGAGTATGTCAAGATATATTTAGATATTTAGCATCTAAAAAAATTAAAGATCTTAAAAAATTCCAAGAAAAATATGGTTTGGAATATGAGAATTTCATAGAAGAATTATTAGTAAAACATGATAAAGATATAGTTAGAGATATTATTGATTATGATGGATTTATGGATATTTGTCATGAACAATCGAAAATTTATCGAAAATGAATTCAATCTAAAGATTATAAGAATAAAGTAATAAGAGAGAATGGGCGATACAATTATAGGTGTACAATTTGGAATTGCTAACCCTCAAGATATTCTTTCTCGAAGTGTAGTTGAAGTTAAAACTGATAAAACTTATCAAGGCGATACTCCTATTCCTAATGGTGTATTCGATGCAAGATTTGGCGTAACTTCTCAAGGTAAAACTTGTCCTACGTGTAAACAAACTTATCTATTATGTCCTGGTCATTTTGGTCATATTACTTTAGCTAGACCTGTATATCTATATCAATTTATTGAAGTTGTTCAAAAATTACTTGCTGTTGTATGTATGGGCTGTTCAAATCCTTATTTACCTAATGAAGATTTAGAAACGCTAGCTAAACAATATAAAGGTACAGCAAGATTTAATGCTGTAAGAGATGCTACAACTATTTATAAAGAACGTGATTTAAAAGAAACTTCGGCATGTGCGCATTGTGGAACTCAATTAATTAAAAAAGTTTCTAAAGTTGAAGGAACTATTGCTTCTTTACAAGCATCAACATATGCTGAAGAAGCTGAATCTATTAAATTACAACCTGAATTTGTTCTAAGAATGTTTCAAAGAATTACTGATAAAGACGTATCTTTACTTGGCTTTAATCCTAAATTTTCTAGACCCGATTGGATGATTTGTACTATTTTAGCTGTACCTCCTTTAACTGTTCGCCCTTCAGTTGTTATGGAAGATAATCAAAGATCAGAAGATGATTTAACTCATATGTTAATTACAATTGTTAAACAAAACAATGAATTAAGAAATCAAATTGATAAAGGTGAATCAGGCCAACTCATAAATAAATTTACAGAATTATTACAATTCCAAGTAGCTACTTATGTAGATAATGAAATTAAAGGTATTCCTCAAGCATCTCAAAGATCTGGCCGTCCTTTAAAAACTTTGAAATCAAGATTAGGTGCTAAAACTGGACGTGTTCGTGGAAATTTGATGGGTAAACGAGTAGATTTCTCTGCTCGATCAGTAATTACACCTGATCCTAATATTGATTTAGATGAATTAGGTGTTCCTGAAGAAATTGCTACGAATTTAACTTTTCCTGAGATTGTTACTTCTTATAATCGTGATAGATTAATTCATTATATTCGTAATGGTCCTTCAAAATATCCTGGTGCTAAATCTGTTGAATTGAAAAAAGATAAACGTAGAATTCATTTAGGTATTATTAATTCTGAATTGATTGATTTGAAAGAAGGTGATATTGTTCATAGACATTTAATTAATGGAGATGTTGTATTATTTAATCGTCAACCTTCTTTACACAAAGCTTCTATGATGTGTCATAAAATTCGTGTTTTACCCGGATCTACATTTAGATTAAACGTTTCAGCAACTAAACCTTATAATGCAGATTTTGATGGTGATGAAATGAATATGCATGTACCTCAAAGTATTGCATCAGCAACGGAATTAAAAGTTATTGCTTCTATTCTAAAACAAATCATTTCACCTAAAAATAATGCTCCTATTATTGCAGTATTCCAAGATACTTTGACAGGTGTATTCAGAATCTCAGATTCTAATGTTTCTATTCCTGAAAATATTGCTATGAATATTCTTATGCGTATGAAAAAACCTCTTTCTACATTTAAAAGAATTGATAAACCTATTTCAGGTATAGATGTTATTTCACAAGCATTTCCATTAATTAATTTTGATGGGTCTATTAAAGTTGAAAATGGTTTGTTAACTAAAGGAAGATTGCACAAAGGTGCATTTCAATCTGCTTCAAAAGGTATTATTCATGCAATTTATAATGATTTTGGTCATGAACGTGCAGGAGAATTTATTAATTCTATTCAAAATATTGTAACTAAATATAATTTATTTTCTGGATTTTCTACTGGTCCTTCCGATTTAATTGCTTCATTAGAAACGTCCCAAAAAATCGAAGAAATTCTGAAGAATGGTAAACAAGAAGTTTCAAATATTCTTTCTGATATGCATGGTGGAAGATTTATTAATGATAGTGGTAGATCTAATGGCGAAGAATTAGAAAATAAAATTATGGGTGTTCTAAGTGAAATTAACAAGAAAATTTCAGAACTTACAAAAACCCTAGATAAATCGAATCGTATGGTTCAAATGGTAGATTCTGGTTCTAAAGGTTCAGATTTGAACATTACTCAAATGATGGCTTTGTTATCTCAACAAAACGTTGATGGTAAAAGAATTCAATATTCTATGGATAATAGAACTTTACCTCATTTTGCTAAATTTGATGATGGTCCTGAATCTCGTGGTTTTGTTGAAAATTCATTTATTTCAGGTATTCGTCCAACTGAATTCTTCTTTCATGCTATGGGTGGGCGTGAAGGTTTAATTGATACAGCTGTGAAAACTTCAGATACTGGATATATTCAACGTAAACTTGTTAAATTAATGGAAGATATTCATGTAGAACAAGATTATACTGTTCGTGATATTAATGGTGCTATAGTACAATTCAGATATTCAGAAGATGGTATTGATTCTATATGTATTGAAAAACAAGAATGTGATTTAGGTGTTATGACAATGGAACAACTTTATAAGAATTTTGCTTGTACTCGCGATGATTTCAAATCAGTATGCTGTGAAAAAATATCAGAAGATCCTCCTGATTTAGTTGAACAATTATTAAAAGATCGTGATTTATTAGTTAAACATGTATTCAAAGGTATTAATTCCACGGATGTATATGCTCCTGTACACCTAGGTAGAATTATACATAAATTTAAAAATCCTTATTCTGTTAAAACTAATCTTAGTCCTGAATACGTAGTTGATGAATTAAATAAATTATGTTCAAAAGATTTCATTCAATCAAATAGATTATTCCATATTCTCTTAAGATTTTATTTAGCTCCTCGTAAATCTATTATACTACATAGATTTTCTAAAGAAATATTTGATGAAATTATAAATGAAATTCAGTTCAAATATTTAAGAGCTTTAGTCCATCCTGGTGAAATGGTTGGACCTTTAGCAGCTCAATCTATTGGTGAACCTACAACCCAATTAACTCTAAATACTTTCCATTCAGCTGGAACAGCAAAAGCTAATGCAACTCAAGGCGTTCCTCGTATACAAGAACTTCTAAGTGTTTCAAGAAATCCTAAAAATCCATCAAATTCTATATACTTAAAAGATTCTTCACAATCAAGTGCTTTATCAGTAAAAAAAGATATTCAAAAAACTACTTTGAATGATATTACTAAATCTGTTCGTATTTATTATGATCCTAATCCATTAAGTTCTAATACATCTGTACAAGAAGATAGAGAATTATTACAATTATATGAAAAGTTTTCAATTACACAATCACAAGCGTGTGTATCTCCGTGGATAATGAGATTAGAATTAGATGAAGATGAAATGGTAATTCGTAATGTGAATGATATGACCTTAATTCAATCTAAAATTGAAAATAATAAAGTTTTGAAAGTATTTGATTGTATTCATACAGATATTAATTCTAATAAATTAGTTTTACGCATTACATTTGGTCTTGATGTAGCTAAAAATGCTTTGTCATTAAGATTTATTGAAGATAAATTACTAGATACTATTTTAACTGGAGTTGATGGAATTGGACGTATCTTTCCTCGTGAAATTAAAGATGAATTAGTATATGATGAAAAAGTTGGTGGATATGTACCAAAAGTTCAATGGATTTTAGATTCTGAAGGTACAAACTTACTTGATTTATTTATGAAAGATAGTGTTGATGCTACTAAAACATTTTCAGATGATATTCATGAAGTTTTAGATGTATTTGGAATTGAAGCTGCTCGTATGGTAATGTATGAAGAATTGATGAAAGTTTTCGGCCAAGATTCTATTAATTATCATCATCCTTGTTTATTAGTTGATGCTATGACGTATCATGGACATTTTATTGCAATTGATAGATTTGGTATGTCCAAATTAGATAATGGTGTTCTTGCAAAATCATCATTTGAACAAACTACTAAAATCTTATTTGATGCTGCTGTATCAGGAGAATTTGATACTATGAAAGGCGTTTCAGCCAATATTATGTTTGGACAAATTCCTCCATGCGGAACAGGATTTGTTGATTTATTAATTGATGAAACGAAATTACCTGAAGGTGATATGGAAGATAAATCTATGTTTGATGAAGATTTGAAACATGCAAATCAATTAGTTGAACAAGAAGAACAAAAAGATTTAGATCAAGGAAATTGTAGAATGGAAGATATTGTTATGTCATGGTAATTTAAATATTATAAACTTTTTTATATTAAAAACATGGAACCTAAATATGATTCTGTAGTAAGCAGTATCATATCTAAGTTTGAAGAAAGAGCAAGAATTGGACAAATTAAATATGGGAAAACCTTAGATAGAAATGATTTATCTTTCTTAGAATGGATTAATCATGCTCAAGAAGAATTAATGGATGGTATTCTTTATCTAGAAAAAATTAAGAAATTAACACGACCAACAAATACTTAATTGCTATATGCTAGACCACCCATGCCTGACATAATACGTAGTACGTTATAGTTAATGGCATATACACGAACGTTCCATGTATCATCCGTATCTTGATTTACAGCTACTGAACCATCCATTGTCATTACAATAGTTGCTGTATCTACACGAGAGAAATTGCATGTACCGCTGGGTTGATTTTCTTCAGGTTTAATAGCGAATGAATACATGTATACACCTACTCCAGGAACAAATCCAGTATGGTGTTGGTAAGGTTGTACTTTATTAAAGTAATCACCATAACGACGTTCTAATCTATCTTGGCCGTTCATTTGAATCCATTGTTCGTATACAGCAGGTTTATCGTATACATAAGGTAGTAATCTAGTAGTTATAGATGTGCGTGTTTCTTTTTTAGCAGCTTTGCAATCCGTATAAGAACGAGGTTGCACTACCCAAATTAGTTCTTTTACAGGATGGTTAAATGTCAAATCAATTCTTTGATTAGGTGATGAAATACCTACATCTTCATTGAATTGAACTTGTTCAATTAGATATTCATGTGATTGTTGAGCAAATCTACGTCTTTCTTCTGTATCTAGATAAATATAGTCAATGTACAAAGCAGCAGAAGAAGCTTGGGGTAATTTAGATACATTATTGTAATTTCCTGCGATTTCCAAAGGTTCTTTCCATATAACATTAATTTTAACTTCATGGTATTGAAGAGCAATTAAAGGTAAGGCAGCTCCAGGATTTTTAGTAAAGAAAAACATTAGAGGAACGTATACCGTATTAGGTAATGAAGGGCGACCATTACCCGTAGAACAACCTACAGGATTAGGAAGACGTAAAGTACCTGTATCCAAATCACTCTTTAACATAGTGCTTAGTTTTTGAGCTTTAAAGTAATCAGATGTTAAGCAAGACCATAAAAACATATATTCCGAATATAATCTATCAATAAGTTGACCGCCAATATCTAATTCAACATGACTAATTAAATTAAAACCTAAAGGGTCAATTGCATCGGCGGCAGATCTTCCATAATTCCATTGAGCAGGTAGTCCATCTGTACCTAAATAAGGTAATTGAACTTCTACATAAGTAGAATAAAGTAAATCAGCATGACGACCAACAATAGCAGTTTGTTTAGTTCCCCAATTAGGTTGACCATTAAAATTTATACGAAAAGGTTCCATTGCAAAATTCGTGTGGCGTTTATATAAACCTTTCCAAAATGTGATCTGGGGGTTCCCAGAAAGATACGCATCTTGGGCTCCATATGCAATAAGTTGTAATAAACCTCCACCCATTTGTCTTTATATGTTCAAACGTATTTTTTTTTAATTAATGTTTACGACGTCTAGTTCCACGTTTACGACGACGTCCACCTTCTTCAGGAAGAGGAGCAGCAGCTACAGCACCTTCTTCTACTTTCATAGGTTCTTCTTCTTCAGCGCCACCTTTCTTTACTTTTTTCCATGATTTCTTCGCTTCTTTAATTACTTGTTTAAGACCCATACCTTTTTTGTAGGTGCCTTTAGATTTCATCGTACGCATCGTTTTTTTAACGTGAGTAATCCATGCGTTCGGCATCTTTTTTTATATATAGGAATAGGAAATTAAATTACTATGGACTTATCACCAGTTTTAGGATTTGAATCATAGATGGGTGAAGTATGCGCCATAGGTTGAAATGAATGTTCAGGTGGAGGCAAGGTAGGTTTTTTATATGTTAAAGGTTTATAACGCAGATGTTCAGGTTTTAATAATAATGAACCTTGTTGGAATTTACCAATATATAATTCCATCATTGAATCTAATGAACCATAATTCATTAAATTCCATTGACATCCATATCCAAATAAAATTACAGGATTATTGTTTTTTAAATCAGGATCGGGGTCAGGTACAACCATAGTTATAGATTTTCTATTATTATTTATGAGTTCTTCATGATCATATGGTTGTGAAGCAGTCATATAAGATATACGACGTAAATCTGATGTGTTCCATGATAAATTAATAAGTTCTTCTAATGCAGTACCTTTAATTTCACCACCTGAAACTAATATTAATTTTCCAGATAAATTACAAATAGGTTCTTGAGCTAAGTTTTTTCTTTGAAATGCATATTCAGGACCTAAGAAGTATTTAGAAAGAGTTTGTTTAAGAATTTCAGCTGAAGCATTAATAGTTGTAGTTTTAGGTGTATGAAACATTAAACTTAAAACAAATGGATCATCTGCAGCTTTAGTTTCAGATTTATTAAATGCTGAATTTGCTATAGAAACACAACATGATTCTAAAGAAACAGAATTTTTAGCATAATCATATCCAAATTGTTCATTTTTTAATCCAACAACAGGTTTATCTTTATCACCTGCATAAATATCTAATTCAATTAATCTTGCTCCCGCTTTAATTACTAAAGGTAAAATTGAATCACTTATATAATCAGAAGTATAAGAACTTGGAAATACAGAATATGACGATGAAGCAATATAATAATCACATAATCTTGTTTGATCACCTGTAGGACATGCTAATGGAGCTAAATCCATAACTTTATCATAAACTCCAAATGTAGTTTTGGCTCTTGCTAATGTAACAGTATTTGATCCACTTGCTATATGAATAGCAACAAAAACAATAATTACTAAAATAATACCTAGAATTAATGGCATAAATGAAGTATATTGAATATTAGATGGAAGATAACCGCTTAATCCAGATTGCATTCTTCTTATTTAATTTACTTTAAAAAGAAGTTGCCTGAATTTATTCATAACCTCATCAGGAATTCTTTCATCCATAGGAATTTCTAATAAACAACAATGATGAAAATATAAAGAATACATTCCACATTCTGAATCTTTAAATTGATGTTTAGTTGTATTTCTTGATAATTCTAAAGGTTTCTTAAATAAATTTAAAGAATCAATTTCAGTTTTCCATCTTGACATTAAAACTTTAATTTCAGATTCAGGTTTATTAGCATAAGAATCAAAATACGTTACACGTCCATATTCTAATTCAGGCCGTATATCACAATATAATGCAAACCAATGTTGTCCGGGACCATCATGTTTATCTGTATTAAACACAATACCGTACTGATAAAAACCTTGAGATATTAAATCTTTAATTTTTAATGAACAAAGAAAATTAACTAAACATTTTCCAGATTTAGATTTCAAATCAAAATCTATAGGAATACATCCCAAAAATTTATATTTCTTAAATAATTTCATATATTGTTTTTCTACATTTTCTATATCTATTGAACTTAACCATTCTGTTGGATTAACCATCCATGATTGAGGTGCTTTAGGTTTATTCATTAAATGTGCAACAATACATTCAACTCTGCCAGTTTTACATTTAGAATGCATTTTACGTTTTAATTCAGACCACACATCATCGCTATCTTTAATTTTATCTTCATGTTCCGAATTATAAACTTTTCGAAAATTTTCTAGTAATTCTTTATCAAACATCTCCTTATAATTAAAAATGGATAATTTTAATTATAATTAGAATTCATAGTAAAAAATGAACCAAGTTAAAAAATACAGAATTGCATGGGTCTATGATCAAAAGTATAAAGGCAATGGTTCTCCTATAACTTTAGAATTAGCAAATACATGGATAAATCATTTCAAGGATCCTAAAAATAATCCTTGGAATATTTATCACTTTGTTGAACTTATTGAATAATTAATAAATCTTTTAATTGTAAATGTCTATTTTTTTCTTCGTATTTCTTTTTAAGATAATTGAATGAATGAATATATAAAAATACTGTACTTCCAATAACAATCGGAATTAAAAAATTCATTTTGTTTTATTCTTAATAGAATCTAATCTTAAAATTAGACGTGGATGTTTTATTCTTCTTAATACCCAATAATTTTGGCCTAAAAATATTGTTTCAAATCTATTTGATCTTCTATAAAATTCTTCTGAGAATACCATAGCGCCAAAATGTTTATTCGTTTTCTCAATTGCTTTTTCTTTAACTTTATTTTTTAATGTTCTTATACATTCAATAAAATATGATCTTTTTTCTAGAATTTTTAATTTTGTAACTTGTTCTTTAAATAATAACATCATCGCTTTTTTACATTCAAATAATGATTCTTTATATTCTTTTTTGGCTATATTAAATTCTTCTTTAATAGATTTAATTGCAGGTTCTCTAGCAATCTCAAGTAATAGTTTACGTACTTTACCTTCTAAATCTAATTTATCGTCATTCGTTTTATGTTTATTACATACAGGACATTTATGTGAAGTATTATTTAAAAAGTTTACTATACATTTTGTATGATATGAATGTCCGCATTCTAATTTAAAACATGTTAGAGTAGATTCATTTGGATCATTATATTCTAACATATCCATATTTTCATAACAAATATTACATGTCATTTCTTTTTAAAGTAGTTTATTAATTCATGTTTAAGTTGGTTTTTTCTTTTTACGACAAGTTTTTCCTCTAAATGATTTTTTTGTGCATTGACTTTTAAATTTTTTTATATAATTAAATGTATCATTAAAAGATTTTCCATATCCCATATTATTTAAAATTGTCCATGTATCTTTGAAATAATGTTCCTTTGTTATTCTTGGTATTTCATCAAACGTATCTTTAGGATATAAATATTTCAAATTATTCCAAAATTTCAAGTGTTCATCTTTACAATGTAATTTATCATCATAATTAAATGCTATACTTAAAAGAAATTCTACACCAGGTAAATGATCTAAATTCTTTAATTTATTTTTATATATTTCCATAACTTTCATAAATCCAGGAGAAGGTTGTGGATTAAGACCTTGTAATTCAAGTTTTTTATTCACTTTATTATGAAATTCGTATAACCATAAAGCTAAATTATTAGTTAAAGGATCTTCATTCATAAATTTCAAAGCAGATTCTCTACAATATTTACATGGTAAGATAAAAGGTAAAGTACTAAATAATTCCTTCTTTTTAGATAAGTATCCTTTTTCAAATGTAATTAAATGTAGAAGTTCCCATCCTGACGGACCCCAAAATTTTGTATCCATTATTTATTTTCGCGAAATTAAATAAAAAGATGATTCAAAATCAAGTTTTAGTTTTTGCTGTAGCTATATATATTGGAACAACATTAAAGAATTTCTTTGATGCGTTTATGCGTGATTTAGTTTTACCTCTTTTATCACCTGTAGCATCAACTGAAGATGGTCTTTCTAAATTAGTTGTGCAACTAGGCGGAATTAAATTAAATATTGGTGATGTTATTGTACAAACTTTGAATTTAGTAGTTGTGTTTATGGTAGTATCATTTTTATTACCTTACTTAAAAGAATATGTTCCTGTAGCTGGCAGACGCGCTTAAATAATATCTCTATCTTAAATTAAATGCGTAAACGAACTATGAAAGGAAGACGTAGAGGTGGCGGATGGTTTGGTGAAGATGCTAGTGGTCCCGGTCCTTTCGGAAAATTAAAAAGTATGTTTAGTTCTGCCACTCCTGCCCCTCCTGAACTTGCTCCTACTCCTTTACCTGGTTCTACTACAGCAGATTCAGTAGTTGCGCCTGTAACAACTATGGCAACAACTGCAGGAAAAAGAATGAAAAAATATCTTGGTGGCGATCCTACATCTCCCAAAGATGCTGAAAAAGTATTAGGAACTGCTCCTGAAGGTTCTAACCCTCCTCTGTTAGGTGGACGTAGACGTAGACGTACTGTAAAAAAATCTCGTAAATCTAGAAAATAAATTTATTCAACAATGTTGAAATTTTTCCATCCACCCCATGGCGATTTACCAAACTTTTCTATTATGCGTTTTTCTAAATCCGTAATAGATAATGAAGTAAGTTCATTTTGAATTTTCCATATTTTAAATACAGAACTTAAAATAGATTTAGTTATTCCAGATTCAGATTCAATTTCACTTGCTTGAATCTTTTCATTCATAAATCTTGCAATACCATCATTATCATTTCTATATTCTGAAGTATATTCCATAACTTTGGGTGGTGCTTGTAATTTATGAAATCCTTTACCTTCTTTCAAAGTATGAATCATATAAGAAAGAAATGGCGTTGCCCATTCTTGTGAATTTACTAGATATTGTATAGATTCATCAATTAAGAATTGATTAATTTCTTTAGGAGTATCAGTAAATTTTGATACAAAATTAATTACCATTAATCTACGCCATGTACCACCATCTGTAGAATTAATTTCAGGTTTATCATTACAAGCTAAATGGAACTTAGCTTGAACTTCAAATTCACATCCTGATTTAAATAAATCACGAGCATACATCTTTTCACCTGAAGATACTAATTTCATTAATCCAGTATTCAAAGCAACTTTTTCATCAGGTTCTTGCATAGTTACGAATCTACGTCCTTTTAATCTAATCACTTCAGGAGCTGCACTACCTGATCCAGCTCGTTTTTGAGTAAATAATGCAATTGGAACTACAGCTGCATAATCTCCCAAAGCTTTAGAAGCTAAATTCATTAACATAGATTTACCATTCGATCCTGATCCAGTCAAGATATGAAACTTTTGTGCCTTATTTCCTCCCATAAGACATGTAGAAAGATGTTTCATAAAATATGATCGGACTTCAGGATCAGGTAAAACTTGACTTAAGAATAATTCAATTTGTGGCCATTCAGAATATTCATAATACTTTTTATCTTCATCATAATCAATTTGAGTTGAAAATGAGATATAATCTTCAGGTTTACCATCCCTGAATTCAAATGTAGTTAAATCAAGAACACCATTATTAAATGCAATAATATCTTTATTTGAATCGACTTTCTTAGTAAATTGTTCATCAAAGAATAATTCTTTAGATTCTTTCATAATATTATTTTTGAAAGTTGTAGTTTTTAGTTTAGTATAGATTTTGTTAAGACCTTCACGCAATTTATTTTTATCACAATAATCACATGCTCCACAATCTCCTTTTGTTTCAATTGATGTACATCTCATTAAATTACTTTGTTCCATTTCACGTGAAACAGCATTAGTTTTTTTAAAGAATAATTCAGCAATTTCACTTGATAATCTAATTTGTAAATCAACTCCACAATCAGTTTCTGCCCAGATATGACCCATCCATCGATACCATACATTCTTACCAAAATCTGTACATTTATACATATCTCTATACATAGCATTAACTACACGAGCAACATCATGTTCTGTTCCTGAACATGCAAGTTTAATTAATCTATCAATATTTAATTTTTCAATTTCCAAATAACCTTGAGGATTATCTGTTCTAGACCAATAATATAGAGAACCAATACCTAATTTATTACCATCATTTCTAAATGTAATAGAATTCCACTTTTGAATACAATCTGCTTCATTATATTTATCTTCAATTTGTGAACTGAAATCTAAGAATACTTCTAGTAAATCAGGATGAATATCATGTAAACACAAGGCAACTTTTAGCCATTCTTCATATTTAGTTGCTCTATCTAAAGAAAGATTCATTACGTGTGCTTTCAAATATTCTTTATATTCAGGTTCAAGAGGTCTTGTAGGTCTTCTCATAGGTGATGACCCTCTTGAATTAGGTTTTTCTCCTCTTTGTGCTGGTCTACCTCTGGCAGGTGTAACAGCTCTACCGCCAGAAATAACAACGTCTTGGCCAGCTTCATAAATTTGTTTAGCTTTTGGTGTTAAAGGAGTTTCATCTGATTCTTGTTTACGAACAGATAATTTCTTAATTAGATCTTTTGTAATTTCAGGAACAGAATTACAAATTTCAATTTTATCACGAGAATAATTTAAGATATAAGAAATTAGATAAGGCAAAGATTGTTCATCACCTTTTCTTGATCCATAAAGCATCCAATTTACGCTACGTTTAACAACAGCTTCATCATAAACTTTATCCCATTTTTCAATTAAAGGTAATCCAGGAAAATAAGTATCCATAGATTTTAAAAGATTACGACGAATACTTTGTTCTACATTTGTAGAAGTTGAAATAGAAGGAATAACAATATGAATACCAGATTTCATTCTATTATTTTTTTCATCATGTGTAGGTTTACGTTTTTCCATAACATAAATTTCTACATTTTCAGGAATTACAAGATATTCTGAAACTTCTTTCATATAAGCTTTCGTAAATTCCAAAACTTGTTGTTGAGTATGTTGATGTGTTTTTACAGCCGGATCATAAATAAAATCAAAATCAATTCTTAAAGATCCAATTTTAGTATTTTTTTCAACTAAATGAACTAATTTACCATCTAATAGCCATTCAGCATATAGATCATAAAATTGATCTTGTTTATCTTCAGGAATCCAATATTTACCACCTTTTAATCCCGTGTGGGTAAATTGGGTTGTAGAAGTATTTGCGCTTAAGAATTTAGGTAAGGTCATAGATTGATCCATGGTATAAATTGATGGCTAGGAAATAAAAATTAAGAATATTCCGTTTTTAAAAATAAAAAATGGATTAATTTAAAAATCTTTAAAGATTTGTAATTAATAAATAATGAAATTTTGTCCCGTATGTAACAATGTTTTATATTCAATTGAAGAAGATTCTACATCAAAAGGTGATCCATTTGCTGTATTAAATTGCCGTAAATGTGATTTTAAAGAACAAGTTTCTCGCGAAAATCCTATTGTATACGAACATCTTTTGAAAGAAGATACATCATCAAAATTAGTATCTAATCCTTATTTAAAATATGATCCTACACTACCCAGATTCTCCGAAATCTTATGTCCATCAAAATCATGCCCATCAAAATCAGGAAGTAAATCTGATGTTGTAGGTGTAAAAATTGATAAACAAAATGTTACATGGGTATATCAATGTGCATTATGTGATACTACATGGAAACAAAATTGTCAAGCTTCATAAAAAAATATCTTCTATTTTTTTTCTTCTTGAGAAATAGGTTGTTGTACAATAATGATTCTTGGTCTTGGTCTTACTGTACTTACTCTTGGCATTTCTACTTATTCTTACAAATAACAAAAAAACAATTCGTTTTTTAAAAAATGGAATTAATATACGATCATAAAATAATAAGATAAAAGATGGAAGCTTTAAGAGAATCATCTAAATTACTACATCCTGAAGTTCTTTCTATATCAAGAGAAGAAATTCAAGATACTTTAAAAGATGATAGAAAATCATTACCTTATTTATCTAAATATGAATATACAGTATTATTGAGTACAAGAATTCAACAATTAGCTGAAGGAGCAAAACCTCTAGTTGATTTAAAAAATATGAATCAACAAGATCCCGAATTCTTATTTAAATTAGCTACTAAAGAAATTATGGAACAAAAATTACCTTTTATTATTCATCGTAGATTACCTAATGGTAAATCTGAATATTGGAATGTTTCTGAATTAACCGCACATTTCATGTAAGGTTGCACTAGATGGAGGAAATACTAGTAATTCAGGAAAAGGTACAGGTTTTAATACCATTTGAGGAGCATCAAATCCAACAGATTTATTAGCAAATTGTAAATCAATACTATTTTCTTCTTCGAATCTTGATTGATCTTTACCAATATCTAAATAAACTTCTTTTTCAAGTGATTGAGGCCATGTTTTCCAAATATAAACTAGTAAATAATATGCTAAAATAGCAGTAATTAATGAAGTTAAGTGTAAATTATTATAGTATAATACAACTATAGTTCCTAAAATAAATATTGACGCAGCCGGTCTACCAAAATAACTTAGACCTTGTACAACATAAGGAAATCTATAATTAGTAGCTAAAACAATAAAAAAGAATAAAGACATACCTAAAGCACCTAAAACATCTTTTGTGAATTTCATCTTTCCTTTATTATATTATTAAAAAGGAAAACGGATTACATAAAGAAAATATTATTTTTAGTATAAGACAAAATGATAATTCCTATTAGATGTGTATCTTGTAATAATGTCATAGCTGGAAAATGGCTTAGTTATCTTGATAAAGTTAAAGAATTAAAGAAAAAAGATGGACGACCTGAAAATGATGAAATTCAATATCTAAATCAATTAACTACTAAAACTGCCGAAGGTAAAGCTTTAGACGAACTTGGTATTAATAGAATGTGTTGTCGTCGTCATATATTAACACACGTAGATTTGTAAATAATTATCTTTTATAACATAAAAGAAAATGTCTTATGCCGATTATTTACGAACTAAACAAATTAATCAACCTAAAGTTATTGATAAGAGAATGCAGATGGGCGATGCATCAACTTATATTTGGCGTGCTAAATTAGCAGCTAATGCTGTAAGAAGACCTACAGATCACGTTATAACTAATGAAAGTGATCCTTTTTTAGTTGCTACAGGAGCAAATAAACCTATGGTGTATAAAGGTAGTGGACAAGGTGGTAAAGTCCAAGATGCTTCTTTGTATACACTTTCATTAGGTGCTAAAAGTATTGGACAAGATAAATTTTCAGTAACAAAACAAATTATAAGTGGTGGTTCTGGCAATAATTGTTTAGCTTCTCCTGCTCCTTCATTAATTATTAACCAAAATGGTAATTTTGATGGTAAAAAGACAGGATTAAATATGGGTGCTACATTAGTTAAATGCCCTGCCGTGTTTAATCCTTTAACTAAATCTCATTTTGTTGATACTATACCTGAATTACAAACAAATAAAGTTGATGGATCTTTGCCACCTCGATGTACATCAACAACAACAAAAGGCAATTGGTCTAATAAATCTGAAGTTGCTCCTAATTTACATCCTAAAGGACCACCTAAAACTGATTTCCTAACTGCTGTTCAAGGTCCTCAAGTTTCACCTGATGGTAGTTTTGGAAGAGCTCCTAAAGTTGGTGGACCTGTAGAATCTAAATATTTACCCAACTTACCTGAACATCATGGAACAGCTAAAACTCTTGATCGCGTACCTCGTAAATTCAAACCTACTAATGGTGCTCCAGCACAAAAGAAAATTGATGGTCCTCAACATTATCCCGTTGCGTAAGTTAATTTATAAATCTTTTTTTTGGGTTTAAATAAGATGGAACTATACAAATTCAAAGATTATTTAATAGCTAAATTAGAATCTCATTTATTTTTATGGGATTCTAATTGGGAATGTTTTAGACCAATTACAAATATAGGATGGAATGGAATAAAAATTGAAATAGATGATTATAAATTCAAAGAAGATCTTTTTTCTTTAGAGTACGGATTCGGAGAATTTAAAGATATTTGTAAAAAACTAGATTCTCAAATTGATTTAACATCATTTAAAATTATCGATGATCTTAATATTTTATCAAAAAATGTGGAATTTTTTAAAGATAGGAAAGTTCCATTTTTAAATTCATGTACTTTAAAAACTACTATGGGATGGTTAAAATATTTAAAATTTATTAATCAAAGACAAAAAACTTTAAGACAATTTAAAAATAATGTTCGCGTAACTAGACGTTTACTTAGAAAGTAATTATTTAATATAAGAAAAAAATGAGAATTAATTTAATTGGTAATTTCAATTCTCGTGGATTAATACAAGATTCTCAAATTTTGAGAGGTTTACTAACTAATTTTTATGGTGAAAATTTAGAAATTAGAAGAGTTCAACATATTTTACCTGAATGTCCTCAAGCTGAACTTAATATTTTCTTAGAAGTTATTAATCCTGCTCTATTTATATTTGCTTCAAAAAATATATATTTACCTAATATTGAATGGACATATAAAACATGGATACCTTATTTAAAAGAATTTGATGAAATCTGGGTAAAAACTTTAGAAGCTCAACAAATATTCTCTAAATATTCTTCAAATGTTAAATTTCTAGGATGGACATCAATAGATAAAGAATTCAAAGAAAAAAAAAATTATTTTAAAGCTATTGTTTTAGTTGGTAAAAATATGTATAGAAATCCTAAACCTCTCTTAAAAGCTTATTATGATATTTATCATAATGAAGTTGCTAATATATATAAATTATTACCTGAATTACATATACCTTATAATCCTCAAGAAGTTGAATTCTTTATTCCTGATGAAATTAAATCAAAGGTTTTTCTTTATACTGAACATCTTTCTGAAAAAGAATATGATGATTTATTACATGAATGTGGGTTAGCTATTT
>ENA-UPTJ01000114-UPTJ01000114.1-marine-metagenome-genome-assembly--contig:-NODE-114-length-53869-cov-7.478612_pt1 | contig 53869 bp, 49 predicted proteins | sample MGYA00238168_ERZ767080 | MGnify/ENA primary metagenome ERZ767080 (study PRJEB28935, sample SAMN06266237) | marine metagenome | isolation source: Columbia River Estuary | place: USA:Columbia River Estuary... | reverse complement strand
AAAACCGATTGATCGATCAGGAATAAGCAGTGGGTGTTGGTGCGCCCCACACCACTTCTAAAAACGATAAACCCTTGTAAATTAAATACTTACAAGGGTTTTGTTTTTGGGGTGCGTAGTTTTTAGCCGGTCTTTTTATTTCCCCTCCATCTTGTTGACATAGTCCAGTGAGCCTAATCGGAGTCTGAGGGGCAATCCGGTTTTCTTTTCAAACTTCCATTCTTGTCGGCAGATAAAGCCTTGATGAACGCTCATGAAATCCGGCCGGATAAAACCGGTTGACTTTTTAGTATCCGCAAGAAATATAGTTGGCTTAAAAGCCAATGTTTTGGGCGAAAGAATTTTTTGTTGCCCAAAACAATAATTGCAAGTCATCAAAAATAGGATGATCAAAAGCCGCATCAGCTACTAAATTGTCCGTAAAGATATTGATAGAGTACTGTTATTCTCCATTCCATCCATCAACGATACCCGTCTTGATGTCTGAATAAAAAGAGAAAAACCATATGATTGCCGTGATTAGCAGAATCACTTTCCAGTGATTTTTTATCAGCGATTTGAGATCGGTCAGAAATTGGTTCATATGAGCAATTTAAAGTTAAGATGAAGTCCTACTGCCTATTCACACTTAATCTTCCAATATCAAAAATAAAAAAAGGACTCAATGGGCGATACGGCTACAATGATTTCACTTTATAGCCCTGCTTTCTAAGCAGCTCCAGCACACCTTGACTACCAGCCAAGTGCCCCGCCCCCACTGCAAAAAAAGTAGACGACTGCTTCATCGCCGACTCCATCACTGGAATCCAATTCCGATTCCGACGATCCAGCAGCAACTCCTGACTACCCATCATCTCGGGAGACGTAGCCATTAACTGATACAGTGATTCTATATCCTGTGCCCGATAAAGTGCAGCCATCCTGGAAAATTCGTTTCGTTGTGATTCAAAATGGTTGACCATATTCATGATCGAGCGAATCTCCAGCGAATCTGGAATGGCATCAAATACAGCCACTTGATCTTCAATGCGCTCCAACCCCAACAATTCCATATTCTGTTCACTCGCCATTTTTACAAAGCTCAATTCATAAGATTCGATTTCCGCACAAGACAACAAACGTTGAGCAAGCAAACTCATCACCATCATGGGTTTAAACCGGTCAAACATAGCAAGATTCATGCCCAACTCTTTTTTTAAAAATGAATCGAGCTTATTAAAATCGCCTCCACCAAGCTTATTCTTTAAACTTTCTTTGCCAGGCAGTTGCATCTGACCCATCATCACCGCTTGCAGTTGCGGATCATCCATGTCCAGTTCAAGATATACTTGTTTACTTGCATTGAATTTTTCTTTCGCAAGCGCAGAAAAAACAAAATCCTCTTTGCAGATCATATGAATCGTCCCAAAAAGATAAGAGGGCTGCTGCAACCCATTGCCAGTAATTTCCCAAAGCAAGGAATTGGCTTTATCGCCCTGTGCATTTGATTGCATCGAGCAAATCGCAAACGCAAAAACCATCAGTAACTTACCTGATTTCAGATTCATCCATTTCATAAAGTATATTTTTTAATTTTTGAATGTGCTTTCCGTAAAGATTAAATAAGTACCAGCGGCTGAAATGATAATTTATTACGACCAAGACAACTCCTATAGCAAGAAACAGGAGAATTTCTACATAATGAGGAATAGGGACTGTTTCGCCCGCATCCACAATATAGGATATGGTGCCAGCAACCAGATAAACAAAGATTATACCGATGTTGCCAACCCTAAAATAGAGCTTAACCAGCTTTTCCAACGAATTCAATTGAAGATTGAGATTGGATTTGACTTCACAAGCCATGCATTCCATCTTGTTAAGTAGTTTGTACTTATAGAATGCATACACAAGAAAAAGTATGCCAGCAACGCCAAGCAAGATAATATCAAAGTATAAAATAGTTGAATCAACATGATTTGAGATCAGCCAGATGATAATACCATACAGTAGAATCACCAATAGCACTTCTATCGTTAGATTTCGCTTAATTGAGGCAATGGGGCCTCTTGTACTATTGTTTAGAATCTGACTTAGGCCTTCCGCATTCATTGGCAATGAAGCGTTGCTGGAATTATCCCATAATTCTTTTAGCTTTTCAAGTTCCATGTTGAATCGATTTAGTGATCTGGCGTAATTTTTCTTTTGCCCGGTTCATTTTCACCCGCAAAGTGGCCTGACTAATGCCGAGAACCTCTTCCATCTCCTCATAACTTTTGTCGTCGAGATAAAGCATGACAATGGCTTTTTCGACCTCCGTAAGTTTAGAAATGGCGTCGTACAAAATGTTTAGGTTTTCTTCATAGCCGTCTACAACATTTTCTTGTGCCTTATCATCTTTTAACGAGCTGGGGAAACTAAGAGAAACCTTTTTGTTGCTTCTTCGCTTCTCCGTAAGCGCCGTATTCAACGCAACCCGATACATCCAAGTACTGATCTTGGATTCATTTCGAAAACTCTCAAAGGATTTCCATAATTGAATGACAATCTCTTGGAAAAGGTCCTGTTTCCCAAACGCATCCGCAGCATAGACATGACATATTTTATGAATCAGGCCTTCATGCTCACTTATGAGTGCTAAAAATTCCTTTTCCTTCCGGGTTTTCAAACAAACAGTTTCTTAGTAGAGTATATGTTGCATTTGTGTAGAAAATGTTACATCAAGCAACAATAAATTTTATTTTAAAGCTGCATTACCCCTTTACAGCTGATCAAAACAGTACGCAGAAACCGGACAGTATTTTACCTTTTGATGCCATTTCCATCAACATCTACCCATCTCGATGAATACCAAAGAGGGTGAAATTCCAAAACTTGACTGATTGGCCGTAAACAGAATCTAGAAAAGGCCGAAGGCCCCACCCCCCTTCAAAACGACAAATCCTTTCTTTCATATTCTTACAAGGGCCCATTTATACTATACCGCTCCTTTAAAATGGTCAAATGGTGTAATGCGTGCCCAAAAATGATGAAACCGAGGGCGTTCACAGAAATACGTTGATTGTTGGCGGAACCCAGGCATTTCATCTGCGCATCCGTAAAAGAAGCAAATAGAAGATTGGTTGATTGTCTAACGAGGCCCCACTCAACCAACATGTCTTTCCAATTTCTATTTACGGCCGTTGCATTATTTGCATACTCATTTTCATCAAAGCCAGGAATGGCCTGTCGCTCATTGCGGGCAATCACCAAGGCACGAAAAGCAAAGATTCGCTCGGTATCAATGACATGCTGGAGCATCTGTTTGATGGTCCATTTCTCAGGGGTATACGCGTAGTTTATTTTTTCAATCGGTATGGCAGACCAAAATTCTACAAGTTGATGATTGTATTGCCCCACCAAAGACGAGTAATCGGCAGCACGCGTGTAGTCAATATAAGTCTGGTAAAAACTACCATATTCGCTTGGATCGGGTCTTGGCATAGGCTGATTTTTTTCTGGGCGACATCCGATGTACGGTTAATAAAGAGACGATTCTGTACCCACTTCGAAAGATAAGAATCCAATATGAAATTTTCCGAATCTTGTCATAAACGGCAACCTTGGGGAACCAAGCCATTCTCGCACCTTCCTAATGACAAACAAAGCAACCAATGCCAGACTGGAACAACTTCTAAATATTTAATACGATTTGTTAGAAATGAGGAATTCCAAACAATTTGACATTTTTGTAATTTCATTTACCCCGATTGCTTCCCGTTTTACTCAATTGAGTAGATTCGGCCTACAAATCATCCAGACCATGCACAACCGCCCCCTCATCATTTCACTGACCCTGCTCTGCGGACTGTTTCTCGGTTGTGGCGACAAACATATCCCAACTCCAACCTCCAATTTTATCAAAGGAGCCGACATCAGCTGGATCACCGAAATGGAATCAGCCGGAAAAAAATTCTATACAACCACCGGCATAGAAAAAGACGGATTTACCCTGATGAAAGAACTGGGCATGAACGCCATCCGATTGCGCGTATGGGTCAACCCCACCGATGGTTGGTGCGGACTAACCGACCTGATCGCAAAAGCACAACGCGCCCAAGCAGCCGGACTAAAACTCCTGATCGATTTCCATTACAGCGACTCCTGGGCCGATCCCGGAAAACAATTCATCCCCGCCAACTGGATCAACGCTTCCTTACCCGCTATGAAAGATTCCGTACGCACACACACCACGCGCGTATTGAGCGAATTGATCACCCGAGGCATCACGCCCACTTGGGTGCAAGTCGGAAATGAAACGAACGACGGATTGCTTTGGCCAATGGGTAAAGCCTCTGTTTCCATGAGCAATTATGCCGCATTGATTCAAGCCGGATACCAAGCCGTCAAAGCAATCGACAACAAGATCCAAGTTGTCGTACACCTTTCAAATGGATACGACAACAATCTGTTTCGATGGAACCTCGACGGACTCAGACAATACGGCGCCGAATGGGACATCATCGGCCTCTCTCTCTATCCAACTACAACCGATTGGCAATCGCGAAACCAAGAATGCCTGTCCAACATCACCGACCTCATCACTCGCTATCAAAAACCCATCATGATCTGCGAAATCGGGATGCCCTGGGACCAAGTCGATAGCTGTTACAGTTTCATCTCCGACCTGATCAGCAAAGTCAAGTCGATCCCAAATGAAAAAGGATTGGGCGTTTTTTATTGGGAACCCCAGAGCTACGCGAACTGGAAAGGATACACCCTGGGCGCATTTGATAACAACGGCCGACCCACCGCGGCAATGAAAGCCTTTCAGTAAAATAGCCCCGGCATACATAAACCATTTCCCTCCCAAGTTGTTTTTATAATATGCAACTGGGAGACTCCACTTTCGCCCCCACTCAGCTTACTGCCGAGCTTGTGCCTGCGCAGTCACTAGAGAGCTATGACTCAACGGCTTCCACCCCCCTGCAGCTCCTGATCCTATCCTGGGACCAGTTCGTGAACGAACTGGAATTTGAGTGATTTAATGCGCCCAAAAAATTTCAGATTTCTAATTTCGTGTGGTAAAAACAACCACATGAAGATCTACTCCCTCGTTTCCCTGTTTTCAGCCTCCTTGCTCTGGATCGCCTGTGGATCCGGGCCGAAAACCCCCAATACCGAGACTGCAACTACAGATACCAATACGGTAAAGACCGAAAGTCTGCCCCTCCCCCGCGTATGGGAAATCAAGACCAGCACCGGCAAAACAATGGTCGCCACAGAAACCCACCCCAAAGGGGCGAGTCTCAGCAACATCAAGATCCAATTTCAAGGCGATAGCACCGGCGCACTCTCCTTCACCGACGTAGATCCCATCAGCAGCGCCGTAACCGCCGATCTTGATAAGAACGGATTCGATGAACTCTATTTGGTATCCACCAGCGTCGGCACAGGTACCTACGGAAACATCATCGGCGTATCCTCCAACCGCGACAAATCACTCTCCTACATATTCGTACCCGAAATGGATCCGAACGACCTAAAACCAGGCAAACTATTCGATGGCTACGAAGGCTACGACCGTTACGCCATCGAGAATGGAACACTGATCCGTCGCTTCCCGATCAAAGGCGATACGAACAACCTAAAGTCCATCAATTATCAAGTGATGCTTGGAGAAGGTGGACTGATCCTCGCCCCCAAACGCAAGTGATCAGAACTCTACGATCACACCGATCGTAGGCAATAATTGACCATCTCGATTTTCGAGTAGCGTAGGGATCGCATTGCTTCCGTCCGCTTTCAAAGCCAAACCGTCCGTGGTTACAAAACCAGCATTATCTGACGTTCGCTTGAACGTGTATTGAGGTATACCGGCCGACTTGGCTCCATAGAAATTGGTAATGTCCAAAAACAGATCCAACGTCACTCGCCGATAGTTCCACTTCTTATCGACCCGAAGATCCGCCGCATGAAATGCCGGCAACCGCAATCGATTGAGTTGCGAGTAATCAAATACGCCGACACCCAACAGCTGATAACTGTACTGGCTGGCTACCGGATCATAAGGCGTATAGGGAGCCGCTCCCTGATAGCGAAACTTCGCACCGATCTCCCAGTTCTTTTTCAACTTATACCCAGCAGTTACGCTCATCAATACCTTGTTGTCCCAACTGGCCGGTTCATATTTTTCGTTGACACCTGTAAACTCACTGCGATAAAAGGTACCACTGAATACGCCGAACAACCGGTTCGTTAATTTCTGCTGGACAAACAACTCCACCCCATAAGCACGACCCGCGCCCGTCGCCAATACCGGTTCATTGCCAACAGCACCAAAATCAATGCCCTTGTTCGCCAAGCTGATCCCATCCGTTACACTCACCGGATAATTCGAGTAGCGTTTATAGAAACCTTCGAACGTGATGCGGGTGAACAAATTCGGTAAAAACTCAACCCCGCCCGCCCAATGCGTACTGCGGATATAATCTCCGGGATTGGGGGGATTCATGTTGCTGCTGATGGGTTCCTGATATGCCAATAACGTATATGAAGGCAATCGATAATATAGGCCATAGCTCGCACTCAGGTTCCATTTGTCGGCCAAAGCATAGCTCAAACTCAACCGCGGACTCCATTGCTTGAATGGATTGGATTCGCTGTTCGACAAATTATTTCCATCTACCCGAAATCCACCACTCCAAGCCAACCGATCATTCAACAAACGTCCTCCTACTTGTGCAAACGCGCCATAACGCCAAAGATTTAAGGCGGTTAGACTATACAAGGTTTGCTTGGGCTGGATCTCAATGCCATTGGCATCGAAGATCTGTGGGCGAAGCAACTGATAAAAGGAATTATCAAAATTCACATACTGCAATACCGCTCCGTAACTATACTTGATGCCCTTGCGATTGTGCACCGCCTCCCAACGAAGCTTGTTCTCCGTTTCCAAACTCCGTATGCGACCGGTCCGCTCCAACTCATTCGGAGATTGATTATCCTCGAACTTATCTGCTCCATTGTTCAATCGATTCCGACTCAACGACAAATTCCAATATCCACCCGGGATCAACCGCTTCAACGTAGCACCGACTGTATAACTCTTTTGTTGGATCAACGGATTGCTATTCAATACATACAGTTTTTCTGGAGTCGCTTCCCGGGGCACGCCAAAACTGAATTCATCGATCGAACCGATGCCCAATACACTCAAGGTAGTTTTCGCATTCAATCGCGTGGTCGACTTAAACTGAAAATCCCAATAGTTTGGCCGAATGGGCAGATCGATCGCTTCAAACAAAAACTGTAAATAACTGCGACGTGCCGAAGCGATGAAGGTCGTGTTCTTGGTTAGCGGACCATCCAACGTAATGGCCGCATCGGTCGCACTCAACCGAAAATTGCCCTGCAATTTTTCTGCATTGCCATTTTTCTGCTTGAATTGAAACACGCTGCTGAGTGCATTGTCATACTTCGAATCAAAGGCCGACGTGCTCAATTTCACCTCTTCGATGAAGCTTACGTTCAAGATCCCTTGCGGACCACCCCCGCTTCCCTGCGTACTGAAATGGTTGATGATCGGCACTTCAATGCCATCGAGATAAAATACATTCTCGGCCGGAGAACCACCACGAATCAATATGTCATTGCGGAAACTACCCCCCGCGGCACCGCCACCTACTCCAGGCAATGATTGGATCACCTTGCTGATGTCGAAATTTCCGCCGGGATTGGCCCGGATGTCCTCCGTCGTCAATTTTTGAATGCTGAGCGGACTCTCCAACGTAGCCACCTTAGCCGTATTCTTTTTATTGCCGATTGAAACTTCCTTCAATTCCTTCACCACTGCATCCATTTCAATCTCCAACACGATCTCATTACCAGCAGTAACCACCAGATTCGGATATACACGTGTTTGGAACCCCACGCCACCGACCGTTAACGTATACACAGCCGGCTTCAAATCGGCCAGTCGAAAATTACCAGCGCTATCGCTGAACGCGTATTTGCCACCCGGACTGAGTACCAGATTCATGCGAATCAACACCTCCTGCGTATTGCGGTTGATCACCCGACCGCTGATACGACCCTGTGCAGAAATCAGATTGGTTGCTGAAAAAAGGATACTGACGAAGAAAATGCTTAAAAATCGAAGCGACATACTGATTATGAAATGGTTAAATCCATAAACAAGACAATCGCCACAAAGTTCTTCGATCTTGAATTTATAATTTCGGGGCATGAAACGGATTTTAGTACTCTGTACGGGCAATAGTTGCCGCAGCCAGATCGCAGAAGGATATCTCCGTCATTTCGGAGGCGAACAGATTGAAGTATTCAGTGCGGGCATAGAAACGCATGGTGTCAATCCCCGTGCCATCGAAACCATGAAAGCGGACGGGATCGATATCTCCGGTCATACTTCAAATAACTTAACCGAATACCTGCCGATTCCCTTCGATCTGATTCTTACGGTATGCGATCATGCCCAGGAGGTTTGCCCCGTCTTCCCGGGCAACGCAAAAAAGATTCATCACAACTTTCCAGACCCAGCTAAAGCAACAGGTACCGAAGAACAGATCCAGGCCGCCTTTGCGCAAGTGCGGAATCAGATTAAAGCCTATTGCCTAGCGCTGATCAAATCAATCGGAGAGGAGTCGAATAAAGATTAATTTCGTGTCCGAAACACGGATATGAAAAAGATTATTCTACTCGCCTCGGTCCTCTTCGTGCTGGCTTGCAACAAAGAAAAAGCACCCGCACAGACAAAAGCCAAATTCAGTGTCAGCGGATTCGATCTGCCTGTCCCCTGCACAATCACATTCACCAACAGCTCCACCCAGGCCACCAGCCAAGTATGGTATTTTGGAGACGGCACCCAATCTACCGAACGGAATCCTACACATACCTACACGGCCATCGGTGATTATTACATCAAACTCAAAGTCAACGGCGCTACCGGTAGCGATTCCATTTGCTCAATTCTTTCTTTAAATCGAGTGATCATGGGCAAATCTACCTTTGCTTATTTTCTTGATAAGTGCAATGGCGTACCCGCCAACGTATCCTTTGTTTCCCTGAATCCACTCTCTCAGTTTTACAATTGGGATTTCGGGCTGGGTCAGCCGGCCCTCATCAAAAACCCAATCGTCAACATTCCCACCGCCGGCACGTATTCCATCAAATTCAGCTCCCAGATCAACGGCACTCGCGATACAGTCACCTACAACCTGGTGATCAACTAACACTGAACTTTGAACGCTGAACTCTAAACTCTTTTGGTACCTTCCATTAAACGTATTTGCTTCTAATCAGTCCAACGAGCCTCAATCCCCGATGCATGAACAAACGCCCCACCTTCAACCGGTTCTTGATTCCCATCTTACTGATGATCAGTGTGATCGCGTGTAAGAAGAGCCCCACCCCGACTGATCCATACACGGCCATCCAGGCAGAGTTCGGTGCGCAGATCGACCCGACCAACCTGGCGAACTACGCCAATCAGGGAAAACCAGCCTACATCACGAAGGATAATTCCGCCGGCAATAACATCACCGACGCCAAAGCCACGTTAGGCCGGGTGCTTTTCTACGACAAACAACTCAGCATCGATAATACGGTTTCATGCGGCAGCTGTCACGTTCAAAAATTTGCCTTTAGTGACACCGCGCTCGCAAGTTTAGGTGTACAAAGCGGACGTACCGGACGTCATTCCATGCGATTGATCAATGCACGTTTTAGCAACGAATTCAAATTTTTCTGGGATGAACGTGCGGCCACACTCGAACAACAATCCACCCAACCCATTCAAGATCACGCAGAAATGGGATTCAGCGGACAAAACGGCCGACCCAACTTTTCCGCACTGCTTACCAAGTTACAAGGCATCGGCTACTACCAGGAATTATTCAAATTCGTTTACGGTGATCAAACCATCACCGAACCGCGGATGCAAGAATGTCTTTCCCAATTCGTACGCAGCATTCAATCCTTCGATTCCAAATACGATGCAGGCCGAGCGCTGGTCGCTCAAGAGCAACAGGGCTTTCCCAATTTTACACAACAAGAAAACATGGGCAAAAACCTATTTCTCATGCCTCCGCAAATCGGTGTCAATGGGATTCGAACCGCGGGCGGTTTGGGTTGCGGCGGTTGTCATGCCCCCCCTGAATTTTCTATTGACCCCAACAGCGGAAACAACGGGATCATCGGTGTATTGAATGGCACCGGCATCGACATCAACAATACAAGAGCGCCTTCACTCCGCGACTTGGCGGGCATTGATGGCAACCCCAACGGACCTATGATGCATACCGGTGGCATTCGCACCTTGCAAGCAGCGATCGGACACTACGGAACCATCAACCTCGCTCCCGGAAATACCCGATTAGATCCACGCCTCAAACCCAACGGGGTGGGACTACAATTGAATCTCAATGAGACTGAGGTAAACGCGGTGATCGCCTATCTAAAAACGCTCACCGGTGTCGCGGTGTACAGCGACGCACGATGGTCCGATCCATTCCAATAACTCATGTGCGTTGATATCGCCTATAAACTCAGCAGCGATACCGCCACCATCCGGAAATCGATTCACGGCGTCCAGATCAGTGCCTCCTTGGAAAACGCAGAAGTCAATGCCCACGTACAAGCGCATGCGCGTCCGCTCATGCGCATCATTCGCCCCGACTCCAGTGGCACACCGGAAATGACCGAGATGCGCTGGGGATTGGTAACGCCCTACCTGCTTCGGTCGGCCGATAATTTCAAGAAATACGGAAACCACCTTTACAACGCACGCAGCGAAAATCTACTCGACCCCGCTTCCACCTGGTTTCGATTGCGTCAGAACCGCGGCTTACTAGTCTGTGCCGGTGTGTATGAACACCAACGGGTAGAAGGAATGAAAAACAAACAAGCCTGGTTCATTCGTCCAGAAAAAGAAGAAGTGTTTTTCCTGCCAGTGATTTATGATCAGTCCGCCCTGGATACTACCCTGCAAGATTCTATAACCAACTCGGGCGATAAACAACGAATTGAAGTGCTGCACCGAATGATGAACGCTACTACCGGTGAGCTCTACGGCAGTGCGGCATTGCTTACCCGCAAAGCAAATACGATGATGGCCTCGATCCACAACGATGGACCCAACAAACACCGCATGCCGCTGTTTTTGAACAACGACCAAGCCCGTCAATGGCTCGACGCTGATCTAAAGCAAGAAAACATAAGGCAGCTGATCGATACACAGATCGACGATGATGCACTCCGTGCCTGGCCAGTTCCATCGATCCGTTCACCAAAATCTCGACCGGACGGAAAAATGAAACACGAGCGTGTTGAGTAGATGGGAGATGGAAAGATGGCAGGTCCCATCACCAAACATTCGTCGGACAGCCGTCGGGATATTTATTCCCCAATAGAAATCCGATCAGGAACTCATGTGTTCCTTTGCTGAAATTATTGAGACGCGATGTGGTATAATCATACGCGTATCCCATTTGAATATTGGCGATGTTTACGCCCAACATGCCGGCAAATCCGTCTTGATGACGATAGCTCGCACCCAGCCAGGCCAGTCCGCGGTATTGCAGTTTAAGATTTCCTTCCACTTGCACCGGCACGGGATTTACATATTTCACCATTACGGATGGAATGAAATTGAAGTTCTCCCCGAGCAAGACTCGATAGCCAGCCGTAGCAAATAAATGCGGAACGGTTTTTCCGGTCTGCGGACGGATATACCCATTCGAAAAATCGATCGTTTGCGGTACGATCTGCTGGGCCGATAGCCCCAGAAAATAATTGGCCGAATAGAGATAAAGTCCGGCACTCATATCCAACCGCGTATTATTGAGAATACCGGATGTATAAACCACGGGGTCAACCGTTACATCGCCGAAGTTCAGCTTCGCCGGATCCAGGCCCAATCGGTTGATACCCACCCCCAGCCCGGCAGAAAGCGTTGTGTTCGCATTCAAGGGCAAGTGATACGCATAGGTAGCTTGGGCGGTCAGGTTGCTCAACGGACCGGTCACATCTTGCACCACCTGCAATCCGATACCATGATGCGCATCGGGTGCTTCGTACTGCTCCCAATAACTGCTGCCGCGCGGATTCTCGCCGGGTGTAGGAAATGAGGTGGCCGTTGTTTTCGTGCCCGATTTATTCAAGGCTCCGTGGATTGAAAAATACGTGGTGACCGGGGCATCCTGAATACCGACCCATTGCCGGCGATGACTGGCCTTTACATCTACATAGTTCTCAATCCCCGAAATCGCAGGATTGATGATGTACTGATTCAGGATATACTGCGTATAGTGAGGCTTTTGTTGAGCACGTACAGTGATGCACACACTCAACAAAAGCAACAGAGAAAAAGATCCAACGAGTTTATTCATATTCATTGTTCAGTACATTGAAATCCTATATAAGTTGGGATCTTCTCCGGTACACCCTAAAACAGTTGATTTTGGGATGAAGGAATGAGCGTTAAATGTAATTTTTTTCGTTGAGTTGGGCTGTTCTGTTTTGCTATTCATATTGAACTCATCCATAGCCACGACTCGTCAGGATGCCGATTCCGAGTTCAAGGAGTATTTCAAACAAGTATACGAATGACCGTCTCGTCATCGACGGAATCGAAAGTCCGATAAAACCGCCCAACCCCGTAAAATGGTTCGGGTTCATGCAAACAGATGAAACGATCGACCTGCGATCGAATTCGCTTCGCCGCTTCCGGGGAGGATACGGGCACGGCCACCCATATGGCTCGCGGGTGCTGGGCGCGGACGAGTTGGATGGCCAACAACAGGGTTCTGCCGGTCGCTATGCCATCGTCGACCAGAATCACCGTTTTATTCCGGAGTTCAGGGTTGGACGTACCTAGTCGATACAGCTTTTTGCGATTTTGTAATTCCCGTCGGGCCGCCTCTACCCACCGGTCTAAATCCGATTTCTTGCCGGTATAGGCCCCCTCAATAAAGATTCGATCGAGGCTGACAGCCCCCAAAGCGTATTCGGGATTATCGGGCGATGCCAACTTGCGCACCAACAACACGTCCAACGGGACCTTCAAGGATTTTGCGATCTGAGCCGCGATCGGAACACCACCCCGAGGAATACCCAAAACGATGGTTTGGGTTGGGTTGACCGGGGGGATCAACTTCAGTAATTGCTCGGCCGCATCCGCCCGATCGTTGAACAGGAACGTTTCCATCGGCTTGAAATTCGAATCCCCACCCTGGAAAAAGAATGAGGGGGATCAGGTAGCAGGTAGAGAGTAGAGAGGTAAAGGTTGAGCTCTCTACTCTCTACACTCTACACATAACGCTCTAATAGCGACCGATGCACAAACTGCCCCGAAAACGGCAGGCAAATATGAAATGGTTCCGTAAGCCGATTTCTTGAAATTACTACCATCTGTGAGCATGAGACTTTCCCAGATGGGTTGTTCGGGTGAAAAAACGACCTGCACCCCTTTGCGGATCTGGTAACGCTTTTTGAGCTGCTTGCGCACTTGTTGTGCGAATGGGCAATTGTAGGTCTCGGAAATATCAACGACTTGCAGGCGGGTTGGATCGAGTTTAGCTCCTGCACCCATGCTGCTTACCAAAGGAATGTGATGCGCCACCGCCGTTTTGAGAAAGGTAATTTTAGGGGTGATGCTATCGATGGCATCGATCAAGTAGGAGGGAACTTCGGTCAATTGTTCGAGTACACGCTCGGGGCGAATGAACTCATCGATCACCGTCAACTCCAATTCGGGGTTGATGGCCAACAGTCGTTCTGCCATGATCTTGGCCTTGGATATACCATGGTTGGTAGCCAGTGCCGGCAATTGTCTATTTCGGTTGGTTGGGTCAACTACGTCCCCATCGATGATGGTCATTTTACCGACTCCGCTTCGGGCGATGAATTCCGCGGCGTAGGAGCCCACACCACCCAGCCCCACGACCAACACGTGTGCGGCGGCCAGCTTTCGAAGGGCTGTTTCGCCAATGAGCAATTGCGTCCGTGATAGCCACGATAGGTCGGTCGTCATAATCGATTTCTTCCACGCAAAAGAACAAAATCTTTCGCGCTTCCGAGGGAAAGGAGGCACCGAATCGGGCTATTTCTCTCAGAGAAAAATAGTTCCCCCTCTTGGATGCGAATAGATTTCCTCTATATTTGTTTCCGGTTTGAACCCAAACCCATTTAAATTCTAAAACCTTTAACCATGGCAACAAAGAAAAAAGCTGCGAAGAAAGTAGCTAAAAAACCCGCCAAGAAAGCTGCTAAGAAAGTAGCAAAGAAGCCTGCAAAAAAAGCTGCTAAGAAAGTAGCAAAGAAGCCGGTAAAAAAAGCTGCTAAGAAAGTAGCAAAGAAGAAATCAGCACGCAAGCCCTCCGCTGCCTTCATGAAGCCCCTGACTCCTAGCGCCAACCTGGCCGCTGTAGTTGGAGCTAAGGCGATGCCCCGCACCGAAGTGGTGAAAAAGATCTGGGTGTACATCAAGGCGAACAAACTGCAGGACAAAGCCAACAAGCGCATGATCAATGCGGATGCAAAACTCAAAGCCGTATTCGGTGGAAAGAGTCAAGTATCCATGTTCGACATGGCCAAGCACCTGGCGAAGAACCTGAGCTAAGATTCCCTTGCTCAACGAATAGAGGCACCTTTTAGGTGCCTTTTTCGTTTCTACAGATCGGGGAAACGCTCGTTGATCAACTTGATCAACGATAGGGAATTCTTTAATTGGAGCTTCTTCAAGATCTTGGCACGGTGCGTATCGACCGTCCGCGGCGATAGGAATAATTTTTCTGCAATCTCATCTGTGGTACACCCTTCTTTGAGCAGCTTGATGATGTCGATCTCCCGATCAGTCAATGAATTCAAGCGAGCCGATTCATCGTCCTCCAACAAAACGTTCTGCGTGATGCGATTCTTGATTTCGGCACAGATATAGGTTTTCCCTTCCATGACCTCGTAGATTGCCTTATACATTTCGTCTTTCGTGGAGTTCTTGGTCACATACCCCATGGCGCCATTGGAGATCATACGCTTGGCAAAAGAAGGTTGATTGTGCATCGATACACCAATGGTGCGTGAATTCGGTGATCTCTCCCGAATGATCTTGACTGCATCCAATCCGGAGATGGGCATGATGTTGATATCGAGAATCACGATCTGCGGTTGCAATTCGGCCACCTCCTCGATCAACGATTGCGTATTGTCATAGACCTTGATCACCTGAAAGGAGGGATCCAAATTGATGAGCGTGGCCCAGGTTTCTGCAATGAGCACATGATCATCGGCGATCACGATCTTGATTTTATCCAACATGATTAATGAATTGGAAATTGAATGAGTGTTTTCGTTCCTTTTCCGAGAGAAGATTGAATGTCAATGTGTCCTTTATAAAAAGCGATCCGCGAACGCATGCTGTCGAGCCCTACGCCTTTTTGGATTTTGGTAATATCAAATCCTTTGCCATCATCGGCGTATTCCAAGAAGAAATGATTGTCTTTGAAATAAAGATGGATGGAGATTGTATCGGCGGCGGCGTACTTGAATGTGTTGTTCAATAATTCTTGCAGTACGCGGAAGACAACGATCTTCTTATCCAGCGTCAATTGCTCGTCATCGTATTGTGGATAAACCCGCAACTTGAAAATGGGTTTGGTCAGGATGCCATAACTGTTCACTAACTCCACCACCGAATCGCGCAAGCCCAAATCGCGAATGGCAGGAGGCGCTAAGGTGCGGGACAGTGTACGAACTTGTTCCAAGGTCTGCTTGACCGTTTTCTCCAACTGATGGATGTCGGTCGGATCGTATACGGCCTTCGCTTTGATCATATTTAGGAAGAGTGACATATACGCCAACATTTGTCCAACCCCATCGTGTAGGTCGCGTCCGATCTGGGACCGCTGCTCCTCCTCCGCTTGTAGTTTAGCCTCCAGGATATATTTTTCCTGACTGATGCGCTCTTCCAACAACTCCTGCTCCATCAAGCGTATCCGCGTCACATCCCAGTGAATACCTACCGATCCCTTAACCTTACCCTCAATATCAAAAATGGGCGCCCCGCTGATGATCACCGTGGCCGACTCGCCCGTCTTCCGCATCAGGTCGATCTCATAAACAGATTCTTTTCCTTTTTTTCGGATGCGTTCTTGTTTTTGGATGGTCTTCTTAGCCCCTACGGCATTGGGACGCAACAAAAGACGCGATGCCACTTCCCCCTTCAGTTCGTCCAGTGAATAACCAGTAATCCGTTCAAAGGCCGGGTTCGCATATAAAATGCGCTCATCCACGTCTACTTCCATGACCCCTAAGTCCATGTTCTCAAACAAGGTCCGGTATTTCTCCTCACTGGCCTTCAGGGTCTGCAAGGCCAATTGTTGCTGATGAATATCACGGATGTGGAACAGCAGGTTCTGGGACTTGTCGATACCCGATTGAATTTCCCGAACAGCCGTCTCTACCCACAACAGATCTCCATTGCTCTTGACCAAGCGAAAAATCAAGTTCTTAATGTCTCCTCCCTGCAAATTTTGCTTGCTCAGTTGGGGCTTCAACATACGCCGACACTCCTCGCAGAAATAGTCGTAGAGATTGGCACCCGCTAATTCTTCCGCCTGATAATCCAACAAGCGCTTTACACCCGGGGAGATGTACGAGATCTTACCCTTCCAATCCGTGATCACCGTTACATCACCTGAATTCAAGGCGATCAACTCGAACTGTTGCTTGTCCGCCTCCAGTTCTTTTTGATATTGATGCTCTTTGGTCAGATCAAAATAAGCCCCGATGTAACCCATGAATTGACCACTCTCCAAGAAACGAGGTACGGCAACCTCCTGGATGTAATGATATTGCTCGTCTTTGGCTTTGATCAGAAACTCGCTGTTGATCACCTCCCGATTTTTGATGCGAGTAGCCCAGTCTTTTATTGCCTGATTCCGATAATCGGGATGGATGAGCGGCTCAAACTCAGCCTGACTCTTTATGTCCTCCAAGGGAAATCCGAAGAATTCCTTGGTCTTATCGTTTGAGTAATTCACCACATCGTTCTGGTCGGATACCCAAATCATCACCGGCAAGGCGTCTGTGATGCGCTTGAATCTTTTTTCACTCTCCAAGATATACTCCCGGTAGAATTCGGCGCCACTCACGTCGGCAATGCGACCAGTAAGAACCTCATCATTCAGGAATGGATCGAATTTTTTCTTTACTTCTTCTTCGAGCCAGAGTTGCTTGTGCGTAACCGCATTCTCCACCTGATACTTGAATGTAGCCTGGCCACTAAAATCCAATTGATCCATGGCTTTCCGGTAGGCATCGATCGTTGCCGGTAAAATGTACCGCTGGCGCTCGCGCAACGGATCCTTAAAATTAGTCGGATTGAATCCGAAGTATAAGGGCCATCGGGAAGTAAAGAAACTCTTCTCGGGGTGATTCTTATAAATGATATAATAAACCGCATCGGTCGACTCCAGGAAGTTGTTCAACCGATAAAAGTTGTCGTATGCTTTCTCTTGCAGATGTTTTTGATCCGTTACATCCAGAAAATAGAGATTGTAATCTCCGCCGAACAGCTGCTTATACGTGATCGAAAAAATCTGACTTTCCGACTTGACCTCGATATTTCCCACAGCTTTTTTGGCAATGGAAGCGAAGGCTTCCAAAAAATCAGCTATGAGATAGGCTGCTCCCTGGTATTCGATCATTCGAATCGTAAGCGCCGGTGGATTTTGGTAAACGACTCGCCCGGTAGATTGGATCCGAAAAACAGGATTGGGATTCTCCAGTGGAAATTGCGCCAGCATGTCTTTCTCTTGCGTGCGCAGCTCCACCTGACGTTCTAGCTCTTGATTCAGTTGAACCATCCGGCGATGAGCCTGGGCATAGTCCTCTTGAGAAGCGGTAATGGATTGCTCCATGATCTTCTTCTCCCGGTCAAAATCAAAAAAATTGCGGCTGATCTCGGAGCATATCTCGTCCATTACGTCCGGGATCGGGCGGCCCTCCCGTTGCCATTTTTCCAACAAACGTTTGAGGCGAGGGTGTTGCATCACTAGTTCTCTTCGAAAATAGTCAATACCACGGTTTGATTGTGCAGGTCACAAGTCAAGCCTTGATGATTCATGGGAGAAAATTCTCCGTACGAATAAAAACCGATCATGGGCGTATTGGGAGCGAGACCCGATAAGATGGATTCGATCTCCTCATCGGCCCGGTGGCCCAGTACCAGTCGGCGGCCTACACAATTCATGGCCAACGCAAAATCGGGTTTCTTGAAGTGTTTCGTAGACGCTTCTTTGCTCGCTTCACCAGCCGCGTCGACCAACTCTTGCAGGCCCGCACGCATCAAGCGGACGCGGGCTCCTGTTGGAACATCTCCTGCAAAAACCATTGACTTATTTGCCTCATCGATGGATAGGATGGTGCGAACCAACGGCGGATCCGTTGGATTTTCCTGTAACAAGGCCAAAGGAAACAACAGGGCCGATCCCGGTAATTCATCGGCAAAAGAACCCAGATATCGTTTATAGAGATCCAATGCCGGCTCCCCATCGATCTCATACAACACGTTGTTGGTAGAAGCAGTAATGGTGCGGTCCGGACCCAGATACAACCAACCACCGCGTGAACCATATCCCACTTGTAAACGATCGCCATAAAAACCGACTAGGATGACATTTCCCTCTCCGATCTGATCATTCAATCCGGTCACGGTGGTTTGAAAACGATCGCCATCACCGGCCATGCCACCCGTCACCAACACGCCTTTGGGTAACCCTTGATTGATACCATGTATTAGCTGAGAGCCATTTACCCGACTTCCGTCCGACAAAAGATAAACGTATTTCAGTCCATCAACCGGCAATTCAGCCGCCAGATTCTTTCCCAAATCGAACGAGTCAGCAAATTCGGCGATGTTTCGGCATACAGTCTTTATCGGTGTATGATCGAACTGCATTGCCACGCCTACGATTGAGTTCAGCATATTGCGATCTTGGAAAATCTCACCGGCCGTTGAACCGATCACCAGCTGGGCTTGAGGAAATTGTTGACGGACAAGCTCCAACACCGAAGCGTTTGATAACAAGATCCGATCGGCAAACAAAAGGACCAACTGATAGGCGTCAGCCGGCTGATCGATCCGATCGAAGCCCTGCCATTGGCCATCCTGAAAATGAAAGGTAGTAGTGGTCATTTTGAAGAAGAATTAAGGCGAAAAATGAATCAATGATTCAACGATTTCGACGGAGAATTCTTCAAAACTAACCCCTCAAACAGGGTATAAAATAAATGGAATCAATCCTTTAGATATCTAAAGGGTTTTTCAGTCAAACTACGCGACAACAATACGTGTTATTACTTACTTTTAGATGAAAATAGTCGCGCCCGCAGTCCCTCCAGAACGAGTTTACCCAGCGGACCCCAAATCAGGTCTTTCGTTTCTCCCGAGGTAAAGGCGCGAATCTTGTCCAGCATCTCGCCACCCTGCTCCGCGGATCTACGCAAGGAATGCCAATTCTCCCGGAGGCGCTTCTCCGTTTCAAGCCGCTTTACTTTCAACTGCAGCTGATAGCCTTCAAAATCTTCCCAAGGTTTAGGCGTGGTCATCTTTTTTCTCTTCATCGAATAGTACGCGCAACAGTGCTTTTCGAATGGGGCGACGAATCCAATACTCGCGCTTGTACCAGATCCAAAGCGTAGCCAATAAAACCAACCCAGCCACGATCAAGAAGCCCAGCGACCGACTGCCCAGCCAATCGCCCAGAAACAAAGCACCGGCCACGGCAATCAACACAAAAAAGAGGAAGAAAACAGCGGCCGTCAGGAATACCGAAACCGTCAGCGACAACAAACGCGATGATTTGTCGGCCGCCGCCAATTTCATTTCATCAAGACGGGTTTGCACGTACTGCTTCCCGTCCTCAATCAACGATTCTATTTTTCGAATCTCATCCAGCATGTATGGAAGATACAATTTTAATCACCCACCTCCCCATCGACCCGCTCCGACATCTTCGACAAAATATCTTGTCCCTTCTTCACGCCTTGGTCAAAACGCTGCCGCCATTTCTTACGCTGCCGTCCCCAATTCTCCCGAGTTTCCGAACCCTTCGCAGGCGCATACAACACGCCGAGTATACCCCCGACGACGAACCCCACACCCAAGGCAACCGCCACTTTAGTCGATGTTTTCATGATTATTTATTTGAAACAACAAGATCGAGGAGCCAACCCAACAAAGAAATGATGCACGACATCCAAAATCCTGCAAACAGTCAGCACGAGCACCTAACGAACGAATTCAGTATTTTGGATGGAATTTCACACCATGCACAATACGATCGATCAAAATCGCATCCGACAGATCATTTTCATCCTACTGATCGCCGGCCTGGGAACCCTGCTCTTCATTGAGCTCTATAGTTTTTTGCCCGCCGCCCTCGGTGCCGCCACCCTATACATCCTGCTCAGAAAAAGCATGTTCTATCTCGCCGAAAAACGCAAATGGCGAAAAGGGGCCGCCGCCCTTGTGCTCATGTTGATCTCCTTGATCCTGATCTTACTGCCGCTGTGGATGCTGGTTGATATGCTCTACGACAAGGTGACCTACGCCGTGCAACACGCCAATGAATGGATCGACGCATTGCACCGCACCGTGGCCGATTTTGAGACCCGCTACAACGTCGAATTACTCAGTGACGCCAACATCGCCCGAATCGGAAATACAGTGAGCACGGCCATCCCACAGATTTTGGGTGCCACATTCAACGGACTCACCGCGATCTTCTTTATGTACTTCATTCTTTATTTCATGTTCGTAGGCGGCCGACAAATGGAAAAATTGCTCTTCGACTATATCCCCCTGCAAGACAAGAACGTGGAACGACTGGAAAAAGAGATTCACCTGATGGTGGTGTCCAATGCTGTTGGCATTCCGGTAGTCGCCATCGCACAAGGGATCGTCGGATTATTTGGTTATTGGCTGATCGGCGTACCCGAACCCTTCTTCTGGTTCGGCGTTACCTGCATTGCCGGCATGGTACCCGTGGTTGGTGCGGCACTGGCCTATATACCCCTCACCATTCTTTTCCTGGCCAACGGACAGATCGGGCAGGGAGTTGCCATGGCCATCTTTGGATTTGGGATCATCGGAACAGTCGACAATGTGTTGCGCTTCTCCTTGCTCCGAAAGATCGGCGATGTACATCCACTGACTACCGTATTTGGCGTGATCATTGGACTCAATCTATTTGGATTCATCGGATTGATCTTTGGTCCACTATTGATCTCGTTGTTCAATCTTTTATTACGCATTTACTCCAGCGAATTCATCCCGCGCCAACGAGGATCCAGCGCGGAAACCCATTCCTAATCCAGGTAGTTTTCGGTATACGCAAACCTTTCACGCGTACTTCTACGAAATCAAGCAAGTGCTCCAGTAGGAAATACCCTCGATTTATCAAGAAATCGGTTGGAACATTCGTGCCCATGCATACATGCGGGCTAGGTTTGTGTTGTCGATCGAAAGAAAGACATCCTATCAAAAACCAACCATCCAATATCCAAACTGAATTACCACCCATGAACGTCTGATTCAAAAGATTCCATCCGAGATCCCGCACGGATTGATAGTAGACAAAAGACAAAACGTCTGATTGGACACATAAGGATGGATGAAACAAAAAGCCCGATATTTCTATATCGGGCTTTTTGTTTTAACTCATATTGGCCGTTTCCAATATATTTGTCTACGCACATTTAAATCAGATTCATGAAAAATATTTCCTTTTTTAATGTCACCAGGCATAAATGTGTTATTCTTGGACTACTAACTTACCTCATATCCCACAATCCAATATGGAGTCAGTGTCCTACTCCTGTTAACAATAATTTTAGAAATAATGGTACGGGGGGGTCTTGCTTATCTGGCATTACAATTCCGGCAGGAAAACAACATACGGGAAGATTTACTTTTCAAAATGGTACGGGGCCTGCTAATAATCAATATTTGGATAAAGTATTATTGAATGGACAGCTATATCAAGAGGGTCAAACCTTGTACAATAATTTAGGTACGATCTGGTTTGGGGGTTACAATGCTTCATCAAAAGATCTTTGTTTTTATGGAATTTCTAATAATAACAATGCAGTTCCTGCCGGTCGATGGACCTTATTTTTTAGAGACGTAATTACAGGGGGTCTTACCACTTGTATATACACAATTGACAACACAGGAAACAGCTCGTCGTTTTCAGCCGGCGCCATCAGTGGCGATCAAACCATTTGTACGGGCTCCGCAGCTTCAACCATAACCAGTAGCAGCGATGCAACCTCTTGCGCAAGCCCTACCTACCAATGGCGACAGTCTACTACTTCTAGCACTAATGGCTATACCGATATTGTAGGTGCTACCGGCATCACATATTCGCCGGGTACACTAACTCAAACCACCTACTTTCTGCGAGTTGCAACTTGTGCCGCCAGCTTCGTTTCGTCAAGTACCGATCCAATTGCTGTGAGTGTTATTAGTTTGAGTGGTACACAAAATGTGGTTCAGAACGGAAACACATCCTTTTCTAGTACTATAACTGGAGGAGTATGGGCTAGCGACAATACCTCAATTGCTACCGTAAATTCAAGCACCGGTAGTATTACGGCTGGCAATACTGTAGGAACATGCAGCATTACTTATACAATCAACGGTGTTACTTGCTCCAGATCCTTATTTGTAAGCAATACCCTCCCCGTCACCTGGTCTTCATTCACCGGAAAGGCTGTGAACAAACAAGTGATTTTGAATTGGAGTACGGCCTCGGAAACCAACAGTCGTGATTTCCTGGTGATGCACAGCACGAACGGCGTACAATGGAAAGAGATTGGAACCGCACAAGCTGCAGGCAATAGCCAAAACATCCGCAACTATCAATTTACACACATCACACCTGTAGAAGGAAATAATGCTTACCAACTTTTTCAACGTGATCTGGATGGTCGAACAGAACGTAGCCGCATAGTCAATGTGGTTCTAGGAAAAGGACAATCCGGGTTGTTCGTATACCCCAATCCCGTTGAAAACAATCGGATCTATATACAACTCACATCCGCCTCTACGATCTTAATTTACAACAGCATTGGTGCAGAAGTCTATCGTCAACCTCTTCCCATTGGCACGCATACCATCATCCTACCAAAGTTGGCAGCCGGCCTATACCGCGTCCGAGCCGGAATGGAAACAAGGCCACTGCTGATACAATAATCGATCAGACAACCACTCTCAAAGCCCCACGACCCGTGGGGCTTTTTATTTCCATGAACCAGCCTTTCCCTGCACCGCATCCAAATACTATCTTTATTCCATGAGCCGACTGTACCGGAGTGATGCGCTGAATTTTATTTCCAAACTGACGGTTCGCCGCGTTGCAAACGCGCTTCAACTCTGGTCCAGCTACCAACTAAGTCGCCTGATCCGACGACCCATTCATTGGGGCAATCCATTTTCCATTTCCATTGAACCCACCACCTCCTGCAACCTGCGTTGCCCGGAATGTCCGAGCGGACTGCGCGCCTTCACCCGTCCCACCGGCATGCTCCACACCGATTTCTTTCGCAACACCATCGATCAACTCCACCGCGATCTCACCTACCTGGTCTTCTATTTTCAAGGAGAACCCTATCTCAATCCCGACTTCCTGGACATGGTCAAATACGCGGCCGATAAAAACATCTACACCGCTACCTCCACCAATGCCCATTACCTGAACGACGAAAATGCCAAGCGCACCATCGAAAGCGGCCTCGACCGGCTGATCATCTCCATCGACGGCACCACTCAAGACGTCTATCAACAATACCGAGTGGGCGGAAAACTAGATAAAGTATTGGAAGGAACGCGGAACATCGTACGCTGGAAAAAAGAATTGAAAAGCAAAACGCCTTTCATCATCTTTCAATTTTTGGTGGTGAAACCCAATGAACACCAAATTGAGGAAGTACAGGAGTTGGGTAAGTCCATGGGGGTAGATGCCGTCTGGCTGAAAACCGCCCAGATTTACGATTACGAAAATGACCCGAACGGACTGATCCCTTCGCTGGATCGGTTCAGCCGATACAAAAAGACAGCCGCCGGAACCCAATTCAAAGGAAAAATCACGAACAGCTGCTGGCGACTTTGGCAAGACCCGGTAATTACCTGGGACGGACTGGTGGCCCCCTGCTGTTTTGACAAAGACGCCACCCACCAACTCGGTGACCTGAAAGCACAATCCTTCGCCGAAATCTGGCGATCGCCCACCTACCGCACATTCCGGAAAAAACTCTGGTCGGGACGAAAACAGATCGACATCTGCTCCAATTGCTCCGAAGGCACCAAGGTCTGGGGATAGAATGTTTTTTGGCTATTCAATGTTGCAACATCATATTTGCAAGGCGAACAAGGCATCGAATGAGCTTAGAACAAGACATCCAGCAGAAAAAATTCCGCAACGAACACCAGAAAGTGGTCGTCAATCTGTTGTATACGGTTGGCTGGATGAAAGACCGTACCCGTTCCATCTTTGAATCGGAAGACATCACCGCCCAGCAATTCAACATCCTTCGCATCCTCCGAGGCAGTCATCCTCAACCACTATCCACACAAGCGATTCGCGAACGGATGTTGGAAAAAATGAGCGACACAAGCCGCATCGTCGACCGACTCGTTGTGAAAGGTTTGGTAAAAAAGGTTGTCTGCAAGACCGACCGTCGTCTCGTCGATGTACAGATCACCGACAAAGGGAAAAAACTCCTGGAGCGCGTGGACCAACGGGAAGACGAAATGGATGAAGTGATCAACGGACTGAATGAAAAAGAAGCCGCGTTGCTGAATAGCTTGCTTGATAAGATCCGTCAAGGAGGAGAATGACCTAATTTTGGGGCATGAAATCCTGGCTCCACGCAACCCTTTTCCTCGCATTATTTATCTCCATCACCTCGCAGGCACAAACCCGACCTGAATTCAGAGGTGTATGGATCGCTACCGTCAGCAACATCGACTGGCCACAAGACCGAACCAACAATCCCGAAAAACAAAAAGCTGACTTCATCCGCTTGGCCGAACTGCACAAACGAAACGGCATGAATGCACTGGTGGTACAGGTTCGTCCGGTTGCCGATGCCTTCTACCCCTCTTCACTCGAACCCTGGAGTGAATTCCTCACCGGCAAGCAAGGACAAGCACCCGTTCCTTTCTACGATCCGCTTCAATTCATGATCGAGGAAACACACAAACGCGGCATGGAATTCCACGCCTGGCTGAATCCCTACCGCGCTGTATTCAACATCAACAGCTCCTCGATCGCCCCCGATCACATCACCCGCAAACATCCCGATTGGTTTCTGACCTACGGTGACAAGCGCTATTTCGATCCAGGCAACAAACAAGCGCAGGCCTTCGTCGTTAGCGTGGTGCAAGACATCGTGAAGCGATACCAGGTAGATGCCATTCACATGGACGACTACTTCTATCCGTACCGAATCGCCGGAAAAGAATTTCCGGATGAGAACAGTTTTCGAAATTCCGGAACCAAACTTTCAAAAGACAATTGGCGGCGCAGCAATTGCGATTCGATCATCGTAGCCCTACACCGGACCATCCGAACCGAACGACCCGGTTGCCGTTTCGGCATTTCTCCCTTCGGTGTATGGCGAAACCGATCTCAAGATCCGGAAGGAAGCGATAGCAAAGCCGGTGTCACCAACTACGACGATCTCTATGCCGATATCCTGCTTTGGATGAGAAAAGATTGGATCGATTACGTAACTCCTCAACTCTACTTGGAGATCGGACACGATAAGATCGACTACGAAAAAATGGTCGAGTGGTGGGCCCGACACAGTCACGGCAAACACATCTACATCGGTCATGGGATCTATCGGGCGGGCGAAAACAATTCCATCAAATGGAAGAACCCGAATGAGATCCCCAACCAGATCAAAATATTACGCAAACACACGAACGTACAAGGAAGCGTCTATTTCAGCAGCAAATCATTTGAAAAGAATTACAACGGTTGGAACGATAGCCTGCGGAACAATTATTACAAAGAACCGGCCTTGTTGCCTGCCATGCATTGGTTACACAAAGGGAAACCGGCCACACCCAACGCCAGCATTACAACCACTCGCGATCAACAAGCACTCATCGAAATCCAATCCGATCCCAAAAAAGACGCCAACGTGAAATGCTACGTCGTGTATAAACAAAGCGAAGGCGCCGAATCGAATACCGAAAAAAAGATCGCCGCAATTCTCCCCGTCGGCAACCCATTGAAATGGACCGATCCGCTAAGCAACAACGATCGATCCATCCGCTATTGGATCACGGCCGTAAACCAGACCAACGAAGAAAGCCAGCCCCGCGAGAAAAAACTGGCCCGGAACACCACGCAAACCTGGACCATCCAATAACCCAACTCCCAAACTGTCCAAACTACCAAACTCCCCAAACTATTTCATATGCCTGGATACGAAAAATGGAGCGACTTGGAACGAAAAGAAGTCATGGATGTACTCGATAGCGGCATCTTGATGCGCTATGGATTCGATGCAGCGCGCAAAGGTCATTGGAAATCCAAAGAACTTGAATCGTCCATCTGCTCCACCTTTGGATGCGACCATGCACAACTCACCTCCAGCGGAACCGCCGCGCTCACCACCGCGCTCAATGCAATGGGTATTGGTTACGGCGATGAGGTGATCATGCCCAGTTTCACCTTCGTGGCTTCGTTCGAAGCAGTGATCAGCGTAGGGGCCGTTCCCGTACTGGCAGACATTGATGATACCCTGACCCTTGATCCAGCGTCGGTAAAAAAGAACATCACGTCCCGCACCCGTGCCATCATGCCGGTTCACATGTGCGGCAGCATGGCCGATCTCGATGCACTGCAAGCGATCTGTCGGGAACACAAGCTGTGGTTGCTCGAAGATGCTTGTCAAAGCATCGGAGGCACCTACAAAGGCAAACACCTGGGTACCATTGGTGATGCAGGTACCTTCTCCTTCGATTTCGTAAAGACCATGACCTGCGCAGAAGGCGGCGTAGTGATGACCAACAATCGGGACGTATATGTGAAGAGCGACGGCTATACCGATCACGGACACGATCACCTCGGGGTCGACCGCGGAGCCGATCTACATCCCTTCGTTGGATATAATTTCCGAATCTCCGAATTGCATTCGGCCGTCGGCCTGGCCCAAATCCGCCGACTCCCCGAATTCCTCGCCATACAACGCAAGAACCACGCCGCACTAAAAGCCTTGTTGGCCACCATCCCCGGCATTACATTCCGACGCATTCCCGATCCCGCCGGCGACAGCTGCAGCTTCATCAACTGGTTTCTCCCCACCGCCGAACAAACCCAACGCGCCGTGGAAGCGCTGCGCGAAGCCGGATTACTCCCCGGTAATTTTTACTGGTACAACAACAATTGGCACTACATCCGCAAGTGGGACCATCTCAAACAAGCCATCACCCTGAATCACCTGCACCCCGATCTGCAAGCCCGCATTCAGCAAGAGGCTCAAAAAGACTTTTCAGCCAGCGATGCCATCATGAGCCGTTGTATCTCCACCTCGATCAGTTTGCTGTGGACCGATGAACAGATCCACGACAAAGGAACCCGCATGGCCGAGGTGATCCGAAAAGCGATCTGATCGGCATTCGGTGCATCCTTGACCTAACTTTGTAGAGCCATGGCAGTCGGACAACGCTTACAGCTCAAGCTCCAGCAAAAACTATCGCCCCAGCAGATTCAACTCATGAAACTGCTGCAGATTCCTACGGCCAATTTGGAAACCCGAATCAAAGAAGAACTCGAAGAAAATCCGGCCCTTGAATGGGATTTGCAATCGCCCGAAGAAACCGCATCCCCCAGCGATGAATTCGAATCAACGGCCGAGGAGCCGGTCGACGATACCGTATCCGACATCTACAACGACATCGATGTCAGCGATTATTTACAAGATGGCGAAGATGAAATACCGGAATACAAAACACAGACCAGTCTGACCGGCCCCGATATCGAAGAACGGACCTGGGAAGACGCCTCACCCATTAGCTTCTACGATTCACTGCTCGATCAAGTACACTGGTTGGATCTCGACGATACCGAACAACAGATCGCTGAACAACTGGTCGGCAGCCTGGATGAAGATGGTTATCTGCGACGCGACATTCAAGCCATCGTCGACGATCTGGCTTTCCGACAAAATCTATACGTAGACGCCAAGCAAGTCGAATCGGTCTTGAAGCACATTCAACAACTTGACCCCCCGGGCATCGCAGCCCGCGACCTGCAAGAATGTCTGCTATTACAAATAGAGCGACTGGAAGCCGCCGGCAAAGACCTGGCACAAGCAAAGAAAATATTGGAGGATTATTTCGAAGAGTTTACGCGCAAAAATTACGATAAGCTGCAGCGCACCCTGGAACTGAGTGATGCCGATCTTCGCTCCATTCTGCAACAGATCACCAAACTCAATCCCAAACCCGGAGGCATCTCCGAAGGCAGCGAACAGCAGAACTACGTGATTCCCGATTTTTTCATCGTCAACAACCAAGGCACGCTTGAACTTAGTCTGAATAGCCGAAATGCCCCGGAACTCCACGTCAGCCAAGATTACAAAGAGATGCTGCGCCACTACGATGCGGGTGCCAAAAAGAACAAAGCCGAGAAAGAAGCGGTTCTTTTCATCAAACAAAAGATCGACTCCGCCAAGTGGTTCATCGATGCCATTCAACAACGCCAGCAGACGTTGTTATTAACGATGCAAAGCATTTTGGATCATCAGGAGAAATTCTTCCTGACCGGCGATGAAACAGAGCTGCGCCCCATGATCCTCAAAGACATTGCCGCCCGCACCCATCTCGACATCTCCACCATCAGCCGCGTAGCAAATAGCAAATTCGTTCAAACCGAATTCGGCACCTATCGGCTGAAGTTCTTTTTCAGTGAAGCAGTCAGCACCGATACCGGGGAAGAAGCCTCTACCCGCGAAGTCAAAAAGATCCTGCATGATCAGATCGATGCTGAAAACAAAAAAGAACCCCTCAGCGACGATCAGCTCACCGAACTACTCATCCAACGCGGATACAACATCGCGCGGCGTACCGTTGCCAAATACCGGGAACAACTGAATATTCCCGTCGCACGCTTGCGCAAAGAACTTTAGAATTGTAAATAGATCGGCATCACCGGCTCCGCAGCCTTGAATACACCGTACAGTAAGACGAAACCGGCGAAGATCAATAAATAGACCAGCAGCGGAGCGCGGGCAAAATGGATCATGCGCTTGGTTGCCCAATCATCCGGGATCGCATGCAACAGAAACGCAAGCGCCATCAACCCTACAACCATTTTATAGTTACCAAAAAACGCAGGCCACACGCTGAATGAAAAATCATGCGTGATCTGATGCAGCATCGCACCAGCTAAATCAAAACTATCGGCTTTAAAAAACACCCAGCCGAAGCAAACAAAATGAAAGGTCAACAACAACATCAGTGATTTATACAGCCACCCACCCGTAGGGCGCGTGTTGAACCAACTACCCGGACCCATCAGCCAAAGTTTATGAATCGCCAATCCAAATCCGTGCAAGGCGCCCCAGATCAGGAAATTGAAACTGGCCCCATGCCAAAATCCGCCCAACAACATCGTCGTGAACAAATTCATACCGGTAAAGGCCGTCTGCCGATTGCGTTGAAGAATGGCAGGTAGAATGAAGAGTGCTAGCAACAACAAGGCGATCAGGATCGATACACCGAGCGTAAGACCAAATAATGACTGACCCGACCAGACCAATCCACCAAAGAACAACGCCGGGAACAACAAGCTCGCGATCGATCTTCCTCGATTGCCACCCAAAGGAATGTATAGATAATCACGCAACCAGGAAGAAAGGGAGATGTGCCAACGACGCCAGAACTCCGTGATGTTTCCGCTTTGATAGGGCGATAAGAAATTCACTGGAAGGGAAAAGCCCAACCAACGGGCAATACCCAATGCCACATCGCTGTATCCACTGAAATCACAGTAGATCACCACCGCGTAGCCATAGACCGCCAATAAATTCTCCAGTCCCGAATAACGGGCCGGATCATCAAACACGAAATCCACGAAGTTGAGCGTGAGGTAATCGGAAATGATCAGTTTCTTGAATAGGCCAGAAAAAATTAGATAGAATCCCTGTGCAAAATCCGTCTCCCGCAAACTCCAAGGCTGGTTGATCTGCGGAACAAAATCATGCGCGCGCACGATGGGACCCATCACCAGTTTTGGAAAGAAAGAAAGAAATAACAAATAGTCGCTGAATTTACGGGCTGGCTCCAACTCGCCTCGATACACATCGAGCGTATAACTCAGATTTTCAAATGTATAGAAAGAGATGCCGACCGGTAAAAGCAGATTCAGAGGTTGAAAGCCGGTTTGGAAAAGAGTATTGGAGAGCTCAATGAAAAAATCGGTGTACTTAAAATAAAAGAGCAGCCCCAAATTGAATAAAATACTCAATAACAGGAGGGCCGTTCTGCGCGATCGAATGGTTTGTCGATGAATGGCATTGGAAAGAATAAAGTCAACAATGGCAGACACGATCACTAAGCCGACGAACGAACCACTGGCCTTGTAAAAAAAATACAGCGAGAAAAAGCAGAACACATACCGACGCATGGCCAACCGGTCACGCAATAAATAATACAACACAATGAACGCCGCAAAAAAATACACAAAGAATCCGTTGTTGAACAACAGCGGGTTCTTAGGATCATAGAGCAATTGCTCACCCAGTGCGCGTATATCGAAACCGGTCAAGGGCCTGATTTTATTTTATTATTCGTTGGTCGCAAGGAACGGACATAGAGATCGTATTCTTTCAGAATTGCCCGGTACATCGATTCGCCCAACCAAGCAGCTCCCCGTCCATTGGGATGTATATGGTCTCTGCCTGCCCAGGCTGGTTTCCGCGAAGCCCAATCCACGATGCTGTTCGTTCCGCCCATCGTAGCAAACTGATTGTAGAAAGCCACGTTGGATTGATAGGCCGCTTGTGCCTGTACCTTAACCAACGAATCAATGCCAATGGCCGAAGCATATTTCCCTTGGTATCGGAATGCCCGATCGGCGGTGCTGACCACCAATACATCGGCTGTTGGGAAGGCTTGCTTGAATTTATCGATCACCGGCTTCATGGCGCGGCCATACCAGCGAAAGTCTTTGTCCATAGGACGAAACAATAAATTCACCCCGTATTGAAAAATAACCAGGTCGTAGGACTGGGCTTGTTGGATCGACCGTAACCAGTCAACTGAAAACTGATTCAGCTCAATACCGGTAATGCCGCGGAAAGAAAAATTATCCAACACCACGCCGCTCGGTGATTCAAAACTCACTCCATATAGGATTGGCGTTTGCGTATTGGCAACCAGTTTCAGTGTTCGATTCGCATCGGAGATCAGCGGCACGCGGTTGAATGAACCGGGTGCCGTGAGTGCACGCCACTCATCATTGACTAAAATCGAAGCGTTGGGGTCGGGCGCACAAAAAAGAATTTTTTCGATCAGACTGGAACTATCTCCAATAGTTCGATCCGTGAAACGAACCCAATCGGCGTTGCTGCTAAACGCATGGCCGGATAGGAACAAGGGCACCTTTCCGGCGTTTGCCTTGAAGTTTCGGTCTTGCCATCCGCCGCTGTATTCAGCGCGCACGGTTTGACGAAATCCGGAAACGATGGACGTGATGGGTACATACCCCACGCCCACACCGCCAAAGTAAGTTTGCAGTAACTGGCGAAGGGTTTGTGTCATCAAGTCACCCTCGATCATGCTATCGCCGAAATAGGCAATGCGCACCTTTCCCTGCTTGGTGGTGCGCAATTGATGCAGCTTGGCGAGAAATTGAGGCAAGTCGGCGCGGAGCGAATCGGGGTTGAAGCCGATGATGCAACCCGGTGTTTGATAGAGATCAAATCGACGGACCGCCGCTTCGGCCGTCGATGAAGAATCGGGCTCGCTGCTAGTCGTTATTGAATCGTTTGAACGATTTGTATGGATCAGATCGCTTAGCAAATTGACCCGATCGAAAGGACTCCAGGAGAATGGAACCAAATAGGAAAACAAAGAGACCAGAAAAAGCAGGGCGGTGCCTCCGGTCACAAATCCCACAACGCGACGAGTCTCGTTCATGAAAAAAGAAAGAATGGATCAGAGATGGTGTTGACGAATGGTACTCAGTACCCGTTTTTGCCAAGTAGCCGGCACTTCCGAATAACCGGCCTTACTGATGGCTTGCACCCACAGTAAAGAGCTAGGATTATTCTTGAGTGATGGATAAAATCGTTTTCGGGTCATGAGTCGGCAAAAATCGATAAAAGACGCCGTATCCGTAGCATATTGTTTGTATCGAGTGCGAATACCCTGGGTACGAAGTAGATTGTTCTTGCCGACGATACCAAAATAGTTGTTGAGCAGTCTGCAATTCCGGCTGGTACCAGAGCCGGATTCCAACAAGGAGACGCCAAGAATGACCGAGGCGGGTACCCCGTAAGATCGAGAAAGAGAATCTGCGAGTGGACGGTATTTCAGCACGTATCGATGGCTGGAATTTTGAGCGCCTAGTGCCCAGGGAAGGATACAAATAGCCAGCCCGATGAACCGTTTTAAGATCGATGGAGTTCGTATGGCCAAAAGCATGAATTTAAAGATAGACCCGAATTCCGGATTGACCAATTCCCTACCTTGCCGTTCGAACATGACATCCAACACCACCCATTCATTCGGCGATCGACTGGCTCAAGGCCTTTCCTGGATCTTTCATCCGGTCTTTCAACCGGTTATGCTGATCGCGTTTCTGATCTTTGGAAATTCATCCACACTATTTCTCGGTTTTCAGGAAAGTCAACGTTGGATGATTTTGGCACAGGCCTTCACCCTGTATACGTTTTTTCCGTTGGTAACGGTCGGATTGCTCAAAGCGCTGGGGTTTTTGGAATCCATTCACTTGCGAACATCCCGGGATCGGATTATCCCGCTGGTTGCGGTAGGCATCTGGTATTTTTGGGTTTGGTATGTCTGGAAAAATTTACCGGATTACCCCATCGAGTTGGTACGTTTTGCATTGGCCGCCTGGAGCAGCTCCTGGATTGCCCTTCTGATCAATGTGCGGATGAAGATCAGTTTGCATACGTTATCGGCCGGACTGATTCTGGCTTTCCTGATCTTGTGGGCTTGGGCTCATCCACGCGGAGCTGGTATCTACCTGCCAATCGCCATTGTATTTACGGGTTTGATCGGTGTGGCCCGCTTGCAGGTATCGGATCATCGATCCGGCGAAATCTACTTGGGCTATACCGTGGGCATGGCTTGCATGCTCATTGTTCATTGGATCTACTGAAACTTCAGCTGTTCGCCTCGGGATCGATGATCTTTTCCAGCTGAAAACCAAGCATCTGCAACACGATGGGGTCATCGTCGGCGCCAACTAAGGCAAATTTGACGGTCGACATATCCGGTAATATGATTAGAGATCTCTACGAAATGGCTAAATAAAAGGTCCGGCTTTATAACTATCTACATATATATATATAGACCTATAGTCTTACGAAATAAATGTGTATTATCTTCTCTAGCCCTTGGGCGCTGGTCAGCAGCTCGACGGTCGTCCCGTCATTTTCCCCCATTTTTCCGAAAATAAACTCCAAAAATATTAGCTTTATTTTGCTAAATCCATTAGTTTTGTTCAAAACCACAACGGCCAACTGGCTACGACCTTAAAAATTAAATCATGGCAAAAGCAGAAAAAACCCCGGAAACAACTCCGAACTCAGAAAAGTTCAAGGCCCTGAAACTCACGATGGACAAGATCGAGAAGGACTACGGCAAGGGTAGTGTGATGATGATGAATGAACGCTCCAGTGCTGCGCAAGAAGTCGTCTCTACCGGTTCGATCGGATTGGATGCCGCCTTGGGCATCGGCGGCTTACCCCGCGGACGGGTAGTTGAGATCTATGGTCCGGAATCTTCGGGTAAAACGACCATCGCCACTCACGTGATTGCGGAAGCACAAAAAAAAGGAGGCATGTGCGCCATCATCGATGCCGAGCATGCGTTCGATAGCAACTATGCCAAAAAACTGGGAGTTGACGTAGACAATCTGTTGATCTCCCAACCCGATTATGGTGAGCAGGCCTTGGAAATCGCCGACCGCCTGATCCTTTCCGGTGCGCTGGACGTAGTCGTAATCGACTCCGTGGCCGCCCTGGTACCAAAAAGTGAATTGGAAGGGGAGATGGGTGACAGCAAAATGGGCTTACATGCCCGTCTGATGAGCCAAGCCCTCCGAAAACTCACCGCCACGATCGCCAAAACCAATACCATTTGCATCTTCATCAACCAGCTCCGCGAAAAGATCGGTGTGATGTTCGGTAACCCCGAAACGACCACCGGTGGCAATGCACTCAAGTTCTACGCCTCGGTTCGGTTGGATATCCGTCGGACACAACAAGTAAAAGACGGTGACGAAGCCATCGGCAACCACGTCAAAGTAAAAGTGGTCAAAAACAAGGTAGCCCCTCCGTTTCGCTCCGCTGAATTTGATATCATCTTCGGAGAAGGAATCTCCAAAACCGGTGAGATCGTTGACATGGGCACCGAACTCGAAATCATCCAGAAAAGTGGAAGCTGGTATAGCTACAACAGCGACAAACTGGGTCAAGGACGGGATTCCGTCAAACAACTCATGCTCGACAATCCCGAACTGGCCAACGAGATCGAAACCAAGATCCGGGAAAAGATCAAAGAGATGCAAGCATCCTAACACGTTGTTTTTCAGTTGTATAGATGGGTTAAAACCCCGATTGCCTCGTGCCGTCGGGGTTTTTTTACATACAACCGTTTAATTCAATGTTTAAACATCGTATATTCGTGGTTCGGCCTTCTAAACCTGGTCGTTTTGCATGAAGCTTCCTTTCACCCGAAAAATTCGCCTGCGTATATTTTGGATCTGTTTGGCATTGGGACTGGCAATCGGCGGCGGCGTTTTTTACTACTTGGTTACGGAAGAATTTGACGACACCAAAAACATCAAAGCCTCGTTTTCCACTGAAGCGCATACACTCATCAATGAATTTGACAGCAACGACAGCCTGGCCAATGTCAGGTATCGAGACCAAATCATCGATGTACGCGGACGGGTAACAGAGTTAGAAACAGCCGATTCCAGTGCCAATTTGAAGATCGTTGACTCGATTGGCGGCAGTTATTTGATCTTTGATTTTCAACAACAAGACGCTTTCGCTGTTAAGAGTCTTCAAACAGGCGACAGTGTGCACCTTCGGGCCTCCTGCAGTGGAAGCATCTTCAGCCGGCTGTTGAACACCCGATCCATTCAATTCAAGCGAACCTCCCTCATTCAAAAATTTTAAACCCAAACATTCATGAAACAGATCGTACTTTCTTCTTGCTTCGCCCTGATGGCCATCACCGGTTTCGCTCAGGCAAAAACAACCACCTCAGCTACCGTAGCTTTTGATGCAACCACCCCATTGGATGCACTACCCAAAGCCGAAAACAAAACCGTCGTAGCCATGCTGAACACCATATCCGGTGAAGTCGGATTTGAAGCAGCGGTAAACAACTTTGCCTTTACCAATCCAACCATTCAACAACACTTCAATGAAGAACGTTGGTTGAATTCGGGAAAGTTCCCCTTGTTCACCTTCACCGGAAAGATCACCGATCTGAAAAATGTCAACTTCAAAAAAGATGGAACATACACCGTTAATGTGGAAGGCACACTGACCGTTAAAGACAAATCCAATCCGGTCACTGCAACAGCTACCTTGGCTGTGAAGGGTGGTAGCATCCAGTCCAGCTCCAACTTTACATTCAAATTGTCCGATTACGGAATCAACGTAGGATCACAAGGAAAGATCGCCAACGAACCGAAGATCACCGTTAGTGCCGATTTCAAATAATCACGAACTATCACTTTGTGAAAACCGCCTCCTGAGGCGGTTTTTTTATTTGGATAACTCTTGTTGAATCCAGATCAACCGCCCCCGTACATCAAAACCCGACAAAATCAATCGATAATTCGAAATACGCTCGGGTACCTTAAACGTGATGATCGTCTTGGAACGATCGACCACCATTGTTGGGTCCCAGTACAACTGGCGCTCATCATCACCATAAACCGAACGCCCTACCGCGGTAATAGCCGTGAATCCGGGTCCACGATAAAAGGGAGTTTCTTGCCGAGCCGATCCGTTTTCTGGTTTGTCCTTTAGATAAATTGCCAAGGCACCACCCGGATAATTGCTGCCAGATCCTACAAATCCTGCTTCATAAAACTTGATCAGCGCTACATCCATGGCGCGTATCGTACGCAAATACCCCATGTCGGCCGGCTGCTCATTCACAAACAAACCGATCTGCCATTTCTGCCCAGTCGATAAACTCATGTTTTTGCGGTTTACAAATCGACCGCCCTGGATCTCCACCTGCTGAATGCGATTCTTGATAAAATCGATGACATTGATCGATTTATCATTTACCGGCGTGCTTATATTATCAATGGTAACCTTACCCGCTTCCCGAAATACGCCGGTCGTGTATTTCTCTTCCACCGATTCTGCCGAAGTCGGCAACGCAGACCGATCCACATTCACCGGTGTCAATAATTTTGCTTGAGGTTCACCTGACATCGATTCGTTGAATCGTGCTACGATGGGGCGCTGACGACCTGCCCAATCAATGGTTGTTGATAACAACCCGAGCTTCACCGTATCAGTGCCTGCTAAACGAGCCTCCACCCGCACCGTTCGCAACTTACCTTTCTTATCGGCATAATACGCGTAAAATGAACCTACGCCGGAATACACAATCGAATCAATCGAAAACGAACCCGTTTCGGTCGGCACCAATGACCATTGTTTGCTGTAACCCGACTCGGTCTCCACTAACACAGTCAGATCGCCACCCGCCATTCGCTCACCCGATCGGGCGTCATATACCAAACCCGTCATCGATAAATAAGAATGAGTGGGTGCCTGAATAGATAGCTTCGACGAACCCATCCGATTCCATCGATCGGCCGAAGAGATCAACAGCCACTCGACCACATTTTTATTCCAATCATCCCCTTCCAAAAAAGGCGAAACCTCCTTGGGCGTCAGTGGCCAATCATTCAACAACAACAAGCGACTAAAAACCGATTCATCCGGCCAGGAACGATCCGCATTCATAACCGACAACGATGAACTGGACATCACCGAGTCGGCCAACACCAATTCAAATCGCGCTGAATCCGATGTCGATGCATTCGTCAGTCGATGTCGCTGCAACAAAGCAGGAGCAGCCCATTCACCCCGATCATTGAAACAAGGGCGCTGGACCAACAACTTTCCCTCCCCATCAAACAACTCAAACAAAAGAATACCGGTCGGCAAACTATCCGTCACCAAATGCCCGATCAAAGAAGGGTAGGAGCCAAACGAAATCTCTTGATCATATACGATCTGCCCTCGGATGGTAGCAGTCAACCGAAACGCATCAGTCGGTAATTTAAGTTTGGGGCTGCGCGACAATTGAAATTTCTTACCCCCCGGCTCCGATTCGATTTGCAGTTGGATCGATCCGGCTACCACCAGAGGCAATGAGAAAGAAAGACTACTGGAATCAATCACCGCCCGGTACTGCACACCCGACCTTGCTTTAAATCGGACAATGCCCAATCCGGGTAACAAGGTCTGAAATGGCGCGACGGTTTGCCCATCCAGCGTTTGAATGGTGCCTTTGACTGAAACTGGAGATCCAAAGGCATCCATACTCCGAAAAACAACCAGATTCAGCTGATCGGCATGCAAGCTTCCGCCCTCCGGAAAAAAATGCAGTTGAGTCAGGTCGCCCACACTGCTTTTCGCTGAACGAAAACCAACTGCATCCACCCAAATGTTTTTTACATACACATCCGACATGGCCGAAAGCATGAGCGGGGTAAATGCCTGTATGTAATAATTACCCGAGGTTAGCGAGTCAGGCAATGTGAAACCACCATCAACGGTAGCGCCCAAAACCGGAAAATGTCCGGTAGATACTGAAACACCTTTTTCATTGAACACCTGGACATAAAAATGGGTACTGCGCGTGCTGGGCGATCCATCCCACAACACATACGCTTTGAATCGGACCACATCACCCGCCCGAAACTCGGTTCGGTCAAAATGAATATACAAGCGCTCCGAATCAGGAGCGGCGAATGCAAACAGTGGCAGGATCCACAATAATAAAAAAAGCAAACGCATGATCAACAAGTGGGATGGTGAACCGGAAAGGTCCGACAATTTTCACACCTTCCCTTAGCGCATTTGTTAACTTGCATCATGCCCTTTCAACTCCATCGTCCCTTTTTACCTGCCGGCGACCAGCCCCAAGCCATCCGGGAGCTGACCGAAGGCATATTGAGTGGCGAACAGTACCAAACCCTGCTGGGCGTAACGGGAAGCGGCAAAACCTTCACCATCGCCAATGTAATCCAAGAGATCCAACGACCCACCCTGGTTCTTACGCACAACAAAACACTGGTGGCCCAACTATACGGCGAATTCAAACAGTTCTTCCCCGATAACGCCATCGAATATTTTGTTTCGTACTACGACTACTATCAACCCGAAGCCTATCTCCCCGTCAGCAACGTATACATCGAAAAAGACCTGAGCATCAATGAAGAACTCGACAAGCTTCGACTTCGTGCCACCACCAGCTTACTCAGCGGACGAAGAGATATTCTCGTCGTCGCCTCGGTCAGCTGCATTTACGGAATGGGAAATCCCACCGAATACGAGAACGGGATCATCCGCATCCAAAAAGGACAGCTCCTTTCCCGACAAGCTTTTCTGCATGCACTCGTTAATTCCCTCTATCAACGTACCACCATCGATTTCAATCGGGGACAATTCCGTGTAAAAGGCGACACCGTCGACATCAACCTGCCCTACGTCGATTACGGTTACCGGGTCACCTTTTTTGGCGACGAGATCGAAAGCATCGAAACACTCGAACTCATCAGTGGCAAACGAATTGGCGAAATGGACAGCGCTGCCATTTTCCCGGCCAACCTCTATGTGGCGCCCAAAGACATCATGCAACAAGTCATCTATGAAATTCAAGATGAACTGGGTGCCCAAGTCGACTATTTCAAAAGAACCGGAAAAGGCATCGAAGCTCAACGACTCAGCGAACGCGTCAACTACGATCTCGAAATGATCCGCGAGCTTGGCTACTGCGGAGGCATTGAGAACTACTCCCGCTTCTTCGATCGTCGTCAGCCCGGAACCCGACCATTCTGTTTGCTCGATTATTTCCCGAAGGACTTCCTGCTGGTAATCGACGAAAGTCACCAAACCATTCCTCAGATCAGTGGCATGTACGGGGGCGACCGAAGCCGCAAAATGAATCTGGTTGACTTTGGATTCCGACTTCCCTCCGCACTCGATAACCGTCCGTTGAACTTTCCCGAATTCGAGTCACTCACCAATCAGGTGATCTTTGTATCGGCTACGCCTGCCCACTATGAACTCGATAAATGCGGCGGTGTTGTGGTGGAACAAGTGGTGCGGCCAACCGGACTACTCGATCCACCCATCGAAGTCCGCCCCACGACCAACCAGATAGACGATCTGCTTGATGAAATCGATCGCCGCGTGAAAGACGGAGATCGGGTATTGATCACCACCCTCACCAAACGGATGGCCGAGGAAATGGACAAATACCTGCAGCGAATTCAGGTCAAATCTAAATACATACACAGCGACGTCGATACCCTCGAGCGCGTCGAGATCCTGCGTGATCTCCGGCTGGGTCGAATCGATGTACTGGTCGGTGTGAACCTGCTCCGCGAAGGATTGGACCTGCCGGAAGTATCGCTGGTGGCCATTCTCGATGCCGATAAAGAAGGGTTTCTGCGAAACGAAAAATCACTGACGCAAACAGCCGGTCGTGCCGCCCGAAACGTTAAAGGACTGGTGATCTTCTACGCCGACAAGATCACCGAGAGTATGCGACGCACCATGGATGAAACCAATCGTCGACGCGCCAAACAAATGGCCTACAACGAAGAACACGGCATTACGCCAACCACCATAAAAAAATCGACCCTCGATGTTTTGGGACAAACCGCTGTGTTGGAGATCAAGAACTACAATCCCGAACATCCCTATGCCCAGGAAGTCACCCAAACACAAGCGGCCGAAGCTTCGGTACTCTACGAGGGAGCTGTAGATTCAATGACCACACCCGACTTAGAAAAACAAGCGCGCTGGCTGAAAAAACAAATGGAAAAAGCGGCCAAGGACCTCGATTTCATGGAAGCAGCCAAATTGCGTGACGATCTGTTCGCCCTCCAAAATCTACTCGAATCCCGGAAAAAATAATCCCGCATGGCCCCGCCCGTTTGTACATTTGAAGCATGGATAAACGGGTCTTTCTTCTCGATGCCTTTGCACTGATCTTTCGCGCCTACTATGCACTGATTCGTAGTCCCCGCATCAGCTCCACCGGCAAGAACACCAATGCCCAGTTCGGTTTCACCAACGCACTGATGGAGTTGATCAACAAACAAAAGCCATCGCACCTCGCTGTTTGCTTCGACACCAGCGCGCCCACCGAGCGGCATACCGACTTCGCCGATTACAAAGCCAATCGACAAGAAACACCGGAAGATATTCTGGCAGCTGTTCCCGATATCAAAGCAATCATTCGCGGCTTAAACATTCCCATCATCGAACTCGACGGATTTGAAGCAGACGACGTAATCGGCACCCTGAGTAAGCAAGCCGAAGCGGCCGGATATGAAGTGATGATGGTAACACCCGACAAAGATTATGGTCAACTCGTTTCCGATAAGATCAAGATCTACAAACCTTCTTACCAAGGCAATGGTGTAGAGATCCTGGGTCCAGAAGAGGTCTGTGCCAAATGGAACATTCAATCGGTTGACCAAGTCATCGATATGCTCGGCATGATGGGCGATGCCGTCGACAACATTCCCGGCATTCCCGGAGTGGGCGAAAAAACAGCTGCTAAACTTTTGGCAGAATACAGCACACTTGAAAACGTTTTGGAGAATGCCGACAAGATCAAGGGCGCCATGGGAGAGAAAGTACGCAATGGCAAAGAACTGGCGGTCTTATCCAAAAAGTTAGCCACCATCATCACGAATGTGCCTGTCCATTTCCACGAAGAAGATTTTCGATTAAAGGAATGGAACAAGGAAGCACTTCGTTCCATCTTCACCGAACTGGAGTTCCGCACACTGGGTAAACGATTGCTGGGCGAAGAGATCCCATCCGCCCTGCCAACCGTCATCGAGAAAGAAATGCCACAAGGCGTTCAGACCGATCTATTTGGAAACGTCATCGAAACACCCTCATCAAAAAAAGACTCCGAGCCCGATGCAGAAATACACAGCGTTGCCGATCGGAACATAAACAATACTCCACACGAGTATCAACTGGTCGATACCGATGCAAACATTCAAGCATTGATCGCTGAATTACAGAAACACGATGAGATCTGCTTTGATACCGAAACAACGGGTATTGATGCCAATCAGGCTGAACTGGTTGGATTGAGTTTCTCCGTTCAATCTGGATCCGCTTGGTATGTTCCCTGTCCGGCTGATGCCGAACAAGCCCGAACACGGATTCATCAATTTAAGCCGCTGTTTGAGGATGTACAGAAGAAATGGGTAGGACAAAACTGCAAATACGATCTGCTCATATTGAAATGGTTGGGCATTGAAGTTGCCGGACCCATATTCGATACCATGCTAGCGCACTACGTAATCGAACCCGATGGAAAACACGGGATGGATGCCCTCAGTGAAAAATACCTGGGTTACGAACCCATCCACTTGGTCGATCTGATTGGAAAGAAAGGAAAGAATCAAGGCAGCATGCGCGATGTAGAACCGGAGAAGATAAAAGAATATGCCGGCGAAGATGCAGACATCACACTGCAACTCAAACACAAACTTGAGCCGCTTCTGGAAGAGAAAGAGGTGGTACGCGTTTTTGAAGAAGTAGAAAACCCGCTGGTCAAAGTATTGGCCGATATGGAATTTGAAGGGATCCGCATAGATGTAAATTTTTTGCAAGACTATTCCAAGGAATTAGAACGGGATGCCAATGCAGCTGAAGAGCGCGTGTACAAGAATGCGGGCGTACGATTCAACTTGGGGTCGCCCAAGCAATTGGGAGAAGTGTTGTTCGATAAACTCAAACTCGATCCCTCGGCCAAAAAAACAAAGACCGGACAGTATCAAACAGGTGAAGACGTATTGCTCAAGCTCGCCGCGAAAGGACATGACATCGTCGACTCAATCCTGACCTTCCGCGAGCTTACCAAATTGAAATCGACCTACGTCGATGCCCTGCCGCAATTAATCAATCCGAAAACCGGACGCGTACATACCACCTACGGGCAGGCAGTAGCGGTAACCGGACGATTGGCCAGCAACAACCCGAATATGCAGAACATTCCGGTGCGCACCGATCGAGGTAAAGAAATCCGAAAAGCATTCATTCCCCGAGATGCCGATCACATTTTGATTTCAGCCGACTATTCCCAAATTGAATTGCGCATCGTCGCAGCCATCAGTGGTGATCCGAATATGTGTGCAGCTTTCCGCTCCGGCACCGACATCCACACCGCAACCGCTGCTAAAGTTTATAACGTGGCAGAGTCCGAAGTAACCAAAGAAATGCGCTACAAAGCGAAGAGTGTCAACTTCGGAATCATTTACGGACAAGGAGCATTCGGACTGGCTGATAATCTTGGCATCTCTAGAACCGAGGCCAAAGAGATCATCGACAATTATAAAAAACAATTCGCCGGCATTCAACAATACATGGATGAAACCATTGCATTTGCGAAGACTCACGGATACGTGGAAACATTGATGGGAAGAAAGCGCTGGTTGAAAGACATTCAATCCTCCAATTTCACCGTGCGCGGTTTTGCCGAACGAAATGCCATCAATTCACCCATTCAGGGAACAGCAGCCGATATGATCAAGTTAGCGATGAAAAAGCTGCATGATGAAATGAAAAAGGCTAACCTGAAAAGTCGTATGATCTTACAGGTACACGATGAATTGGTATTCGACGCACACCGCAGCGAGGTCAATGTACTGAAGCCGATGATCCTTGATTGCATGCAATCGGCCCTGCCTCTACCCAACGAAGTTCCCGTGATCGCCGAGTGTGGCGAAGGGAATAATTGGTTGGAGGCGCACTAAGTCACCCATAAATTATTGATTGTTCCGCTCCCGGAATTGCCCACCGCCGGGGCCACCGGGACCGCCCATGCCACGTGGACGCATGCTGGGCTGGATTTTCTCTTTCCAAATACCAAATTCTTCCTTTGACAATACGGCCTCGATGATGGCATCTTGCGCATCTGAGAATTTCTTCATTTCTGCCATCATCAGCTCGCGATCAGGCATCCCACCACCGCTCATCATTTCCTGACGCTTGGCATCCTGTGCTTTGAACAATACTTTCAATGCGGTATCAACGGCCGATAAGCGTTGAGTATCCAACTTAAAGGCGCTATCTAACTTAGAGGTGATTCGTTTGACCCGCTCTTCCATGGTCACGCGCTGACCAAAACCTCCCTGTGCAGAAACTGCACCGATAGAAAATAGAGTTCCAATGATTAGTACAAGGAGGAGTTTTTTCATGACAACTTTTTTGTTACAACGAATTTCTGTCTTTTTTTGAATTCCACCTGTTAAAATAAGGGCAGGTCAGCATTCTGAGGTATCTTGCCAAGCTAAATCTCCTCAAATGGAATATTACAAACTGGTGGCGGTTTCGGGATTGCCCGGACTCTTTGAATTGTTGAGCAGCAAAAACGACGGCGCGATCGTGCGCGGACTGGATGACGAACAGACCCGCTTTGCAGCCAATCGTAGTCACCAATTCTCTCACCTCGAGAGCATCGAGGTCTTCACCCAAGGAGAAAACACAAACCTCATCGAGGTTTTTCAAGCCATGGATAAAGCCGGCAAACCACTGCCAAATGAAAAAGATCCAGCTGCCGTGAAAACCTATTTTCAAGCCGTATATCCGTCATTCGACTTTGAACGCGTGTATGCCAGTGACCTGAAAAAGATGGTCCGTTGGTTCGCCGCACTGAAAAAACACCAAGTTGAATTGAAATTAAGCGAACAAGAATCGACCGAAGAGAATGAATGATGTATGAGTAGCCGCATTGAGAAAACTCCGCGTCAATTATTACCAGAATCATTTGTTCTTCAGTCTTGGGAAGAACTGGCTCCTTATTTTGAAGAACTGGAACAGCGCAACATCGCCTCGGTACAAGACTTGGAAAAATGGTTGAAAGACGCCAGCGAACTGGAGTCGGTAATCAGTGAAGATGCTTCTTGGAGACAGATCCGAATGACCTGCGATACGCAGGATCCAAAACTCGCTGAATCATTCGAGTTCTTCATGACCCAAATTCAGCCCAAGATCCAACCCGTAGCCGACCGGTTGAACCGAAAGCTGCTCGATTCACCCTTTGCCAAAGAACTTGATTACGATCAATACTTCACGTACCTGCGAAATGTCCGCAAGAACATCGATCTATTTCAAGAGTCCAATATTCCCATCCAAGCTGAACTGAATGTAGCCCAGCAAGAATACAGTGTGATCGCTGGTAAAATGTCGGTCGAAGTCAATGGTCAAGAGTACACACTCCAACAGGCGGCAAAATTTTTAGAAGATCCCGATCGATCGCTGCGTGAAATGGTCTACCACAAAATCGCTCAGCGCCGTCAAGCAGATCGGGCATCGTTGGATCAACTATTCGATCGACTGCTGGAACAAAGAAATCAACTGGCGCTCAATGCCGGATTTACCGATTACCGCGCTTATCGATTCATGGAGCTGGGTCGATTTGATTATACGCCAGCCGATTGCACCACATTCCATCAGGCTGTTCGAGAGAACGTTATGCCCTTGGTAGACCAACTGCTGGAGAAAAAACGACAGGAATTGGGCGTGGATCGATTGAAGCCCTGGGACCTCGAGGCAGAACCGATCGGCATTCAGCCACTCCGCCCCTTCGAAAAAGGCAGCGACCTGATCGAAAAAACGATCGATTGCTTACGCACATTGGATCCTTTTTTCAGCGAATGTTTATCGACCATGAGGGAAATGGGTCGATTGGATGTAGAAAGTCGGAAAGGAAAAGCGCCCGGCGGATACAATTGTCCCCTGGCTGAAACCGGCGCCCCCTTCATCTTTATGAATGCGGCAGGCACGCTGGATGATGTGACCACCATGGTACACGAAAGCGGACACGCCGTTCATTCTTTTCTCTGTCACCCACTGGCCCTCAACGGATTCAAAGAATATCCCACGGAGATCGCTGAAGTAGCCAGCATGAGCATGGAACTATTCACGATGGACCACTGGTCGGTCTTCTTCCCAAATCCAACGGAGTTAAAGCGGGCCAAACAACAACAACTGGAACGCGTGATCACCTTGTTTCCTTGGATCGCCACCATCGACGCGTTTCAACATTGGCTCTATTTGCATCCAGGCCACTCAATATCCGAACGAGAAGCCGCTTGGTTAGAGATTCTCAATGCGTATACATCGTCCGTCATTGACGTATCGGGCGCTGAAGAATATCGTGCGTTTTTGTGGCAACGACAACTGCATCTGTTTGAAGTACCCTTCTACTACATTGAATACGGCATCGCTCAATTGGGTGCGATCGGCATGTGGCAACAATATCAGCAAGACCCTAAAGCCGCATTAATGAATTATCAACAGGCATTGAAAGCAGGAGGCACGCGGACATTGCCGGAGTTGTTCAAGTTAGCCGGACTTTCATTTGACCTTTCACCCGCACACATTGGCGGGTTGATGCAGTTCGTAAAAGGGGAGTTGGAAAAACTCGATCACTGACAAGATCGACAAACACCCGACACAACCATCTCAACTTGATTTATGGTGTAACCGCGAGGCAACTTGACGGAAGGCGTGACCACTTCATCCAAGCAAAAGGTATTATCGCACTGTTTGCAAACAAAGTGAATGTGATGATCGTGATGGTGGCCTGAAGCGCAATCGTCCTTACACAACGCATAGCGCATAGCGTTGTCTTTTGTCGGAATGGAATGAACCAATCCTTTGTCAACGAATGCTTGCAAGGTTCGATAGATCGTTACCCGATCAAATCGATCGCCTACTTTTTTTTCAATATCGGCATGCGCCAAGGCTCCTTTGCGCGCGAGAAAAAGTCCGAGGATCTCTTTTCGTCCGTCGGTCACACTCAATGCGTGTGCTTTGAGCAACGAGAGCACTTCCGGATGTTGCTTGGCCGACATACAGTTATTTTTTCAGGGGTGGGTTTTTAAAAAGTTCCCGGGCCGATTCGATCAGATCATCGATCTCGGAGGGTTTGAGTCCGTCCACCACTTTTCGAACATCGCCATTCTGATCAATCAAGGCCCAGAACTGGGTATGCAAAAAATCATCTTCGATGTTGGCTGGATTGTTTGCCGGATCGTCAATCGTATAGCTGACCCGAGCAGCGGTGTACAAACTATCTTTTCTTCCCGTCACAAAAATCCATCGCTTGGTATCCACTTTTAGGGAGTCGCTGTATTTCTTCATCTGCGGAACGGAGTCGGTCTCCGGATCGCAGGTATGAGATAGGATGCGAAAGTTTGACTCATCCTTGAATGCTTCATAGACGGTACGCATGTTGTTATTCATGCGCGGGCAGATTCCTTTGCAAGTGGTAAAAAAGAACTCAGCCACATATACTTTACCGGTGAAGTCTTTTTCCGTTACGGCTTGCCCGTCCTGGTTGGTAAACCGGAACGGCCGAACAAAACTAACCGGATTGACTTTGGGCTGCGAAAAGCCTGGAATCAACTGAATCAGCATCAAATAAAAAAGTCCGACCAGTACGGCAAAAAATGTCAAATATGTCCAACCTTTCTTTGTCATAATAAGACACAAAGGTACATCCCTGGAGGTAAATTTTGCAACAGAGTTGCTTATTTGTAGCTTTGAACGATGTTTGGAAAGATCAACTGGGATGCATTGGGGATTAGCGCCTCCTTGGCTTGCGCAATTCATTGTGCCATTATGCCGTTGTTTTTTACCTCCCTGCCTCTTTTTGGTGTCAACATCATCCACAATCTCTGGTTCGAAGCAAGTATGATCGGTTTGTCGATTGCCATTGGCACGTATTCGCTCTGGCACGGTTTCCGTCGGCACCACCACAGCTTTCAACCTCTGTTCTTTTTTTATATCGGTAGTGCCCTTTTGATCGCCAAACAATTCTTCTTGCAATACGAGGTTTGGCTGTTGATTCCGGCAGTGGTGTTGATTCTCATCGCGCATGTCCGGAATTATCGGGCTTGTCGAGTACACGATCATGCGCATGCGGAAGATTGCGCGCATTAAGGTTGAGAGGATGGGAGATGGGGGCTGAGGTAGAAAATTTAACGTTCAAGGATGAGATAACCAGCTGTAAGAAAGAAAATAGACTACCTAAACATATGAAAATAGTATCCAGCACCTTAATCCTGCTTTTCCTCTTCTCATTCAAAGGCCTTACACAGGAACCAGAGATTCGGGCACTTTTACAAAAGCAGACCGAAGCCTGGAATCGAGGAGATGTAGCGGGATTTATGGAAGGATATTGGAAGAACGATTCCCTGATGTTCATCGGTAAATCGGGCATCACCTATGGCTGGCAACAGACATTGGACAATTACAAAAAGGGGTATCCGGATAAAACGGCGATGGGCTTTTTAACCTTCACATTCATCGAATTGAAGCCGCTCTCCAAGAAATATTTCTCAGTCGTTGGAAAATGGCACCTAAAGAGAAGCATCGGCGACCTGGGCGGACACTACACGCTGTTGCTAAAAAAGATAAAAGGAAAGTGGGTAGTGATTTCGGATCACAGCAGTTAGTCGATGGGAGATGGTGGTTTGAGCAAAAACAAGATCATCGCAACCCCCTCAATCTATTTAAGTAGCGTATCAACATAAAAAAGGCAGTGGCTACACCTACATAGTAGATCATGCATGCCCACAAAGGATACTGCTCCGGAAATGCAAGTCCGAAATAAAATCCGGCGGTAGCAGAAGCAATCATCCAAACCAAGGTCCAGGCCAAGGCATTGATGATGCGGGCAAAAAAGCGACTTATTTGTGGATCCCAGCCTTGTTCCATCGTTAGGTATTCGAGGTTGTAACACCTGGTAGTGCCGAATGTTTAAAGAATCCTGATTTTGTCGAATTCACTCCTTGGTCCGGCAAATACATTAAAGTCGACCAAATGACTAATTCCGTCAACTCGCCCCCGATCATTGTGCTGCCAAAACATCCACGATCGGTTCAATCGGGGGGCAAAAGATTTATAATAATGAGCAACCCAAATCGGCTGTTCCGGAAATTGATCTTCTAAATAGGTTGTATAGAACCTTGAACCCGCATAAAGTATCGGTTTGACTCCATAATGCTTCTCGATCCGCTTGATCCATTTACGAACGCCATCTACCATGCGTGCTGGTGAAACCCCATCCAATTCTTCGATATCTAATACTGGAGGGAGATCGCCCGGCTGTAATCGAACTTGGCGAATAAAAGCATTAGCTTGAGTCACTGCATCTTGGCGGGCACGAAAGTAATGATAGGCCCCACGAACAATGCGGGTTTGCTTCACAGCTTTCCAGTTTCTCGAAAAAAATGGATCGACACGATTTTCCCCTTCCGTCGCCTTGATAAAGCAAAAATCAATGGCGATTGAATCTACACGCATCGCTGAAACCAAATTCCAATTGATCCATCGCTGATAGCGCGAAACATCAATTCCATGTACCCGATAGTTTTTAGGCATATTAATCCCAAAAGCGCTATATCGAACCATTTCAAGGCGCGGACGACAAAAGTGGTTCCATCCAAAAATTAGGGCGGCTGCCATTACGAATACCGTAACAATGAGATAAGGCAGAAATCGCCTGGATCGTTTTTTCTGTGCCATGGGGATAAGCAGCCAGGATTAGGGGACTATGCGCAGCTTTGCATACAGCAACATGATCTTCTTCTCCCCGTTGTGCTCAAACCGAACCGTGGCGATGGGATTGTGTGCCGAACCTTCCATTTTGATCACATCCCCAAATCCGAATTTCTGATGCTCCACTTTTTGCCCCACTTGCAAGTCGGTCGTGTCGCTCGGCTCAAAATTGGTTGAAGGCACGTGCTCCACCACTTTGGGTGTAGCCGGCTTTACGGGTTTCCAATTGGCTGGCTCCGAATTAATTTTTTCCTGGTAATATGAACTGGCTTGGGATTGAGGCCGACCGGAATCGCCGTCATCCGACGTTTTCCATCCACGCATTCGTTGTCCGGCCGAAGCACCGCCCCATCGACTTCCGGGTGTTGCCGAATGCCCCATCGATGATTTTTCAACCCGATCTGCCGGGATCTCATCCAAGAATCGACTGGGATCATTTTGTACCAACTGTCCAAATCGATAGCGCGTATTCGCGTAACTGATCCACAAACGTTCTTTGGCCCGGGTAATCACCACATAAAACAAACGCCGCTCTTCTTCCAACTCTTCCCGCGTATTGATCGCCATGGCATTGGGAAAAAGCATCTCTTCCAATCCCACCGCAAACACCCCCCGAAACTCGAGGCCTTTCGCCGCATGGATCGTCATCATCTTCACCGTGTCCGCATCGGCATCGGTTTGATCGGCATCGGTCAATAACGTGATTTGCTGTAAATAAGAACCCAAACTCTTGTCGACCAACTCGCCATCCTCATTGTCCGGACTCTCCGTCCATTCCTTGATGGAGTTCAGTAACTCCTGAATATTCTCATACCGTTGAACACCCTCGGTGCTTTTGTCATTGAATAGCTCTTTCACCAGATTGGTCTGCTTGCCCACATGAAAAGCCAAGTCATAAGCATTGCTGTTTGGTGCCATGCTTTGGAAGCTTCGGATCATGGTTACAAAATCTTCCAATGCGGTCAGCGTACCAGCCCGAAAGCCATGATCGCGCGCTTGCTGCAAGACCTCCCAGACAGATGCATTCCCGGTGTTCGCCAACAGGATCAGTTTATCCATGGTCGTCTTGCCAATTCCACGAGCCGGATAATTGATGATCCGCTTCAGCGCTTCTTCGTCGCGGGGATTGACCACCAGCCGCAAATAGGCAACCAGGTCCTTCACTTCTTTGCGCTGATAGAAACTGACGCCGCCATAGATCGTGTACGGAATGCCCATCCGACGAAGCGCCTCTTCAAACGCTCGACTCTGTGCATTGGTGCGATATAAGATGGCAAATTCTTTGTTCTGATAATGAGCACGCAACTTGAACTCCTGAATGGTATCCGCTACGAACTTGCCCTCGTCGTTGTCGGTCATCGTCCGCATCTGGCGAATCTTCTCACCGGCCTGATTATCGGTAAAAAGTACTTTTTCGATCTGGCCTTTGTTTTGTTTGATGACCTCATTGGCCGTTTCCAAAATATTTTGCGTGCTCCGATAGTTCTGTTCCAGCTTCACGACCTGCACCTGATCATAATCTTTCTGAAACTGCAGGATGTTCTGAATGGTAGCTCCCCGAAAACTATAAATGCTCTGCGCATCATCCCCCACCACACAAACATTTTCGTGCATCGCTCCCAACAGTTTTATGATCTCATACTGGGAGGGGTTCGTATCCTGATACTCATCGATCAGGATGTACTTGAATTTCTGCTGGTACTTCGACAAACACTCCGGAATGTTCCGCAACAACTCGTAGAACTTCAAAAGCAGGTCGTCAAAATCCATCGCCCCGTTCTTGAAGCAGCGCTGCGCATAACGCTCGAAGATCTCACCGGTCATCGGACGATTGGCACGCATGTCTTCCTGCTGAATGCCGTAATCATTGCGGTATTCCGCCGGACCCACCAAGGCGTTCTTGGAACCAGAGATCCGGTTATAAATGGTAGAGGGCTTGTATTGTTTGTCATCCAGATTCAATTCTTGAATGATCGACTTCAATACGCTTTTCGCATCATCGGTGTCGTAGATCGTGAAATGCTTCGGATACCCGATGCGATCGGCCTCAAAGCGAAGAATGCGGGCAAAAACTGAGTGAAACGTTCCGATGTACAGATTGCGTGCCTCGCCCGAACCCAAATTGTGTTCGACACGCTCTTTCATTTCCCGTGCCGCCTTGTTGGTAAAGGTGAGCGCCAGGATGTTGAATGCATCCACTTTGTGTGCCGACATCAAATGAATGATGCGGGTCGTGAGTACGCGGGTCTTTCCACTTCCGGCTCCCGCCACGATCATGATGGGACCATCCTTATGCAAAACCGCCTCCCGCTGGCGTTCATTCAATCCGTTCAAGTATGCCGACATGGTTCGCAAGTTAATGTGAAAAAGGGGCGGGGCGAGTAATGTGGATTAATTTGATCCGTAATCGATCAGGCGCGCTTGCTGGATAAATACTTAGCACGTACGATATCGGCCATCGGTTTTCGCTGCACCTTACTCTCCAACCAAGAGATCACATCCAAATAAGCGAAGGCCCGCGTTTGAAAACGATCCTTTTCCAGGTACTTGATCTCTTCCAGGAATTTAACCAGCTCCGGCTGCAACTGGCGGGGAGAAAGGGGAAGAGACCGGCGTAGAAAACGGAACATGGCCTCCTCAATGGCTGTTAGGTTCTTCAGGCGGGCCATGAACCGATACGTTGATTTGCTTAGCGACTCCATCAAACTGTCGTTGCCAAGCTCATAATGGGCCAATAAATGGAGCAAACGGGCATAACACTGAAGATCGTACCGCAAGTTTGTCGTCGAATCAATGATGCGTCGCAAATAATCTATGCAACGCCCATATTCACCGCTGCCGAAACAAAGCATGGCGAATTTATAATTGAGGACCAACCAACGATGCGAGTCAATAAACAACTCCACCGAATCCAATTCGGCTTCGATCTGGGGAATCAGTTTCATTCCTTGCTTGAAGCTGCCATCCATGAAATGCCCGTTGATCCGTGCCGTGCTCAAATAAACAAAACACTGAATCCGGAAGTTGTCATTCTGCAGGATGCGCGGCGTTTGTGACAATGCTTCCAATCGATGAAGCGTATCTCGAAATGCCCGGTGATGCCGAAGGTCGAACTGGGCATTCAACAGGGTATGCAGGCCTTTGATATAATGCCCGGTCTCCGTGCGGATGCGTGCCGGCTCCTCCGTAAATAACGATACCCACTTTTGTGCATAGCGATAGTACTGGACAAAGTCTTGGCGGATAAACGCAAACCAACTCAGACTTTGATAGAGATACAGCCGCTCATAAAATCCGGTATAACTCCAGGCATCCGTCGGCAAGTGTTCTTGGAGGAAAGAACGTACAGCCGTCTCATCCGATTGATCACGGGCGTGTCCGTGTTGCACAAACCAACTAAAAAGCTTGAGGGCTAGGTTCGACAACTGACCTACCCGACGGATTTGATCAATCACCGCTGCCGATTCCCGGGCGATCTCATCAACCCGAAACTCCACCTGACGAGTAATGTGCAACCCCTCAATGCGTTTCTCCAGCGATAACAATTGTGGAATAATGTTGATCTTATCGTAATTGCGGGCCAACTCCTTGGCCTTTTCAAGCATGCGCAGGCTGGCTAAATACAACCCTTTCTTGTAAAGAATATGGGCGTAATCGAATAGCTCATTGATTTCCAGATCGATGCTGTCGGAACGCTTGAGCAATCGAAGGCTGGCGAGTATCTCTCGATACAAATGCGTTTTGAGATTCGCGAATTGAGATTTGGTGACCCCCAGCATACGCTTCAACAAAGAATCTTCATTGTATTCACGCTGCTTATCAATGAGATCGAACAAACGAACCACTTTTAATTCGCCGGCACGGGCAGAAGAACGATTGATGTACAACTTAAAATGCCGCTTCTCCGCTTTTTCAAGCGACTTGATCAACATGAACAAGACATCGGCTTGGCGGTTGGACATCATATCGCTGATTCAACGAAACCCCTGATGAACAGGCGTTTCAGGTTTTTTTTGGTGGATTGGCGTACCAAAGTGATCATAAACTTGGTTTGTAGCGGCCTGGGGGTGGCGCTACTTTTGAATGGTGATGCAAGAATAGTGGCGCATTAACTACGCTCTTATCTCTTTTTCATATGGCAAGCAATCGTTAGAGCTCTTCCGTTTCCACGGAAGAGCCTTTTTGTTTTACAAAACTACCGCATCCGTCGAACTGCCTGTTCTCTTGCTGTTTATTTAATTGTAAAAGAGCTCCACTCCAACAAGTGTTCGTTACCAGACGATTGATTTAACTTTGGACAAAGCAAGTACATGGGCATACGCATCTTCATCACCGGTGGCACCTTCGACAAAGAATACAATGAATTGACGGGTCAGCTGTACTTCAAAGACACCCACTTACACGACCTGCTGGAGATGGGACGATCCCAACTCGACCTGGAGATCCGCACCCTGATGATGATCGACAGTTTAGAGATGACCGATGAAGATCGGGAGCTGATCGCCCACCAATGCCGCCATTGCGAAGAGAACCGGATCGTGATTACGCACGGAACCGACACCATGGCCGAAACAGCTGAATACCTGAAACAACAAATAAGCAATAAGACGATCGTACTGACCGGCGCCATGATCCCCATCAAATTCGGTAGTTCCGACGGACTTTTCAACCTGGGATCCGCCCTCGCTTTTGCTCAAACCCTCGCCCCCGGCATATACGTAGCCATGAACGGTCGTTATTTTGAAGC
>ENA-UPTJ01000112-UPTJ01000112.1-marine-metagenome-genome-assembly--contig:-NODE-112-length-55709-cov-6.437902_pt1 | contig 55709 bp, 43 predicted proteins | sample MGYA00238168_ERZ767080 | MGnify/ENA primary metagenome ERZ767080 (study PRJEB28935, sample SAMN06266237) | marine metagenome | isolation source: Columbia River Estuary | place: USA:Columbia River Estuary... | reverse complement strand
TATAGGGCAAAAAGACTTCATTTCTACCATTGTTATTGGGTGTAAAGGCATCAGGAATAAAGACAACCGGCTCAAAATTAATGACGATATCGTTGCTCCAACTCACCCGATTTCCGCCTTGTTCGTAGGCTTTGATTCGGAAAATCTGTTGATAGTTATCCTGTCCGTTATTGAAATTATCTGTCGTTGGCGACGTATAGTTCTGATACAGCTGGAATCCGCTGCTACCTGGCAATGAACGATATAATTCGTACCTAGCGATGCCGCCTGGAAATCCCAAATATCCCGAGAAGGTAATATTCATGGTAAAGGGACCGGTTTTTACTCCATTGAGCAAAACGGAGGTATGTGGCGCACTATACAATGTCTGCCCGCAAAGGTTTTTTGTCGCGATGCGATACTCATATGCCGAAGCATCCGGAGCAATGGTATTATCCGTATAGAAAGTATCATTGGTTGCTGCGCTTCCTACTTTTATAAAGGTGGCGCCGCCCGCAGGGCGGCGCTCAATATCCAAACTACCCACGTTCCGTGGGGCATTCATCAACTCAAATCGCAAATTCATCGTCCCATCAGAACTCGGCGGTGGCGCAATACTGACCCATCGCAAATCCAGGCTACTATTGTCCACAAAAACCTCCAATCGCAACGTATCCCCAGCACAACCCTTCTCGCTCCTCTCAATCACCTGAACAAACCCAGGCTGGGCACTCAAAGTCCAATCAACATCCACACTACTCGATGTAGTCGATGGCGCAGAAACAAAACTGCCACCACTAATCCACCATACAAAAGTGCTGTTGGGCAATCCGGCAATTCCGTAACTATAGCCCGTAATATTTGGTACACAAACCGCCGCAGAACCCGAAATCAGTTGGGTTTTAGGCTTGGGATTGATGGTAATGTTCGCAGTTACCCAAGGTCCCGGACATCCAGTCTGTGAAATCGCACGGATTTTCGCTGCAAAAGTGCCAAATGTATCCAAACTCAATGTCAATAACCACTGCGAAGAATCCGCAGAAACAGTAGGCGTAACCTTCAAACCAGAAAAATCATATTCGTATTTTTTGACACCCGCATTTTTGCCCGTCCAATAACCCAAAGGCGTTTTGGTCTGACAATAGGTGATATCATTTAAGGGCGACAATTTAGGGGCACCGTTTAATACCACAGGCAACTTCATCAAGGGCGACAAACAAGGCAGTTTACTTACCGAGTCGTATGCTGTTGAGATCACACCTACCCAAGCAGAGCCGGCCGCACCCCAATTCACTTTTATCGCTGTACCTACAGACCCACCCGATACAAGTCCGCCCAAAATGGTCCATGCATAAGTTTCGCCTTTCACAGGTTTCACATTGTAAGCAACGCCCAATGCCAATTCGCACAAATTGCCGGGACCCGTGGGTGCCTGACCCGTAAGGGCATGATTTTTCTTTACCGTTAGTTTTGCTGTATCGATACAGCCGAATCGATCTGTTACGATCACCCGCAAAGTCCCTGTACCCAATCCGCCCCAATCCACCGAAAACAAGGTATCGCTGATATTCTTCGATGCCGTAGCCCCAGTAGCCGTCCAACTGTATGTAGCCTTATAATATTTCTTATCCAAAGAATACAAAATGCCTTTATTGTTTGGACACACACTGATGGGCCCAATAATGCCGCTACCTGCAGGAGAACTCACATACACATTAAAAGTATCTATTACGCTGTTACAGCCCACGGAATTGGTTCCATAAACGATAACGGAGCCTTTTCCTGGCTTATTCCACAATATTTTGATTTGATACGATGTTCCATTAACGGCCGCGGTTATTAGCGTACCGCCGACAACGGAAACCGAATATTTGGGTAGCAGATTGGCCGTAGTAAAAATGGATGTTTGATTTACACATACAGTATCGGGACCCGCGAGCGCCGGCTTCGCCGGCGCCGCTATCAAATTCACATTCAATGAAATATCAGCACTACAGCCAAACTTATTCTTCACCCCAATCGTAATCTTGCCCGAAGCCGCCGAGCCCCAATTCACCTTCACATACCGGCCCGTATCCGAACCACTAATTACTCCACCCGTTACAGACCACTTGTACTGGCGTGAAGCATCGTATTTATTCACCTCATACAACTGATTCATTGTGTTCTGACATAAATTCACCGAGCCTTTCACCGTTTCAACCGGAACAAATGGCTTCACATAAATTAACACGTTTTCATTCACAAATTTCGACGGACAGCCATTGTCATACACCTCAAATGTTACCCTGTAAGGCACCTTCGCATTCGTATTGCAATCCGGCGTCCAACAAAAAGTAGATTCAACCTTTTTACGAGCGCTGTTGGTGCTGGGCGACATCGTAGCTTTGGTTCCTTTGAAGCCGTTGGTGCCCGATAAAATATCGCCATAAGCCTTCAACGTAAGAATATCCCCCGTGTCTTTTAAGTCCGTTGCCGTAACCTTCCTACATATCGTTTCACCCGCTTCCACATACCAATTTGAACTTCCCCCCTCATAACTCAGACGAGGCTTATTATTCACCCCACAAGAAATTACCATGATCTGCAAATCCAAACGAACCCATGAAATTGCGATGCCGTTTCTCCACTCAGTGACCTCAATTGCCACGGCATATCTACCCGGACTCGGCGCCATATAGGTCGTTAAGCCATTAAAAGCATCCACAAAAGCATATCCGCCACTGCCAAAGGGCTTCTTTGAATTAAAACCCGCCACGTACTGAACCGTATCAAAAATCGCCATCGGATCGGGGCAATTAAGCACATCAACCCAGTTGGCCTGACCACCCTGCCAAGGCGTTACCAAGCGATAGCTCAGCGAATCCCCATCTAAGTCGATCACCCGATTCCGTATCGTTGTTGTATCGCCCGCACAAATAAAAGGCACCGGCATATCCAAGAACGAAGGGGAACTATTCTGAATCGCAGTAGGAGGAATATATCCATAATAGGTCTGACCCTGAAAAGGCGAACCGTTATCGTCGATTAAATTGGTCTGCGTATTCCTGCAACATCGCTCCCATTTCAAGTGATAGCCCGTTGTAGAGTTAGGCAGCGTAATATTCACCTCAAAAACACCCTGTTTCAAACAAGCTTTTGCTACTTCTGGACAGCTAGTATTTCCAACCGGATTGACACTTTTCTCCGAAATCAACTTTGCTTTGTACGATGTGTAAAGCGTTTTATTGTCGTTGTACACACACAAACCCACCTCAGTATCAAACTTCACCCCACCATCCAATGGCGAACAATCACGATAAGTGTAAATGTTAACCCGATACTGGCTATTGCTTCCGTTGGAACCCAAATAACGATACGTCAAAAAACCCCCTACAAGGTGAGTGGCCTGCGCGATTGAAGCAACCGACAAAAAAACCAATACCAACCAACGTTTCAGAATTCTAAGCACGCTTAATTTCCTTTGTCAAATTTAGACAACTTTTGTGCCTGAATCGTTGCAATGACAAGGGTTTGAAATGAAAAAACTATTTTCGCCCCATGAAATTCAATGCAGACTGTCTTCACTTCCTGGGTCATATACCTTGCCAACCCCACAAAGAACAAGGCTTTCACTGTGAAAACTGCCCCGCTTACACCCCCATTGAGAAGAAAATTCTTATCATAAAATTGGGCGCCATGGGGGATGTGATTCGAACAACACCCCTAATTACCCGATATAAAAAATTATTTCCGCATGCCAAATTTACTTGGATCACACTTTTTCCTGACATTTTGCCCAAAGGTGAAATCCATGAAGTGTATAAATTAGGCATCGAAGCGCAATTGTATGTCACCAACACGGATTGGGACATCGCGATTAACCTCGACAAAGAGAAAGAAGCATCGGCTTTGTTGAAAATGGTGAATGCGAAAGAAAAATACGGCTTCATTTTAAAAGATGGCGCCACGCAACCAGTAAACGAGCTTGCCCAGCATAAATTCGATACGGGTATGTTTGATGATGTGAGCAAAGCGAACACAAAAAACTATTGCACGGAAATTTTTGAAATATGCGGACTAAAATACGAAGGCGAACCCTATTTGTTAGATAACCATGCTAGCAAAGGCTTCGTTTGGGACTTGGATCATAGCAAGCCAATCATCGGCCTGAATACAGGCTGCGGCGACCGTTGGACCACCCGTTTGTGGAGCATTGAAAATTGGATCGAGTTGGCAAAATTCATTACAGCAGCCGGTTATACCCCGTTATTACTGGGAGGCTCTCAAGAACACGATAGAAACTTGGCGATTCAAGCTGGTAGCGGCGCGACTTATTTGGGCAACTTCCCATTACAACAATTTATTAATCTGATTGACCAGTGCGATTTGGTTGTGACACAAGTAACGATGGGCATGCACCTCACATTGGGTTTAGGCAAGAAAATCGTTTTGATGAACAACATTTTTAACCCCCACGAATTCGATTTATTCAACAAAGGGGCCATCGTTCAGCCACCCAAAGAATGTAAGTGTTTTTATCGCGGCAGCTGCGTAGATGGCACTAGCTGTATGGACACTTTGCACCCTTCGGTTGTGATGCAGCAGGTAGAAAGCGTCCTGAATAGCAATTGATTCATACATTTTAAAAAGCCCATTGCAAATTTCACTGCAACTCACTATTTTTGCACCCCCAATGGCGAGGTAGCTCAGGTGGTTAGAGCGCAGGATTCATAACCCTGAGGTCGGGGGTTCAAGTCCCCCTTTCGCTACTCCTTCAAAAACCCCTGATTTTCAGGGGTTTTTTATTTCCTCTAAATCAATGGGTGTAAATCCGAGGACTAAATACCCTCTTATAACCTAAATTTGTTTTTTTATGACATACTTGAACCAAACAGAATTTTACAATGAATTTCTTACCCATTTCAAAAACTCATCCGGTCATTAAATCAATTTTGATTTTTTTCTGTTTGATGTTTCCGAGTATTTCAAACGCCCAAAATACGAAGCCTTGGGACGGCTATTGGAAAGGGGATTTGAGCGTTTCCGGAATGCAGCTCACTCTGATTTTTCATATTAACCCTCCAAGTCAAATTGGCGATGTCGAAGTCTACCGATCCACATTGGACGTACCGATGCAGCGCTTAAAGAATTTCAAAATTGATGAAACCGAAATCAATGGCGAAGAAATCACCTGGCGCTTGTCTTTGCCGGCTTCGTTTCAAGGAAAAAGAAATGCAGAGGGCTTACTGGTTGGGCAATGGAATCAAGGCGGAAAATCACTTCCATTAACATTGCGCTATAGCGAGACATTGAATTCCGTAAAACCCCAAACACCAAAACCACCCTATATTTATACCTCAAAAGCGGTCGATTTTAGTCATCCTAGCGGCAAATTGAAATTCGGCGGCACCTTAACCTACCCAGATACGAATTCGATAAAAATTGATGCGATTGCCCAGAGCATCTATCATTTGGCAAGAAAAACGCCCAATCCGGCTGACCCAACATTCAAATTACCGGCCATTTTGTTATTGTCGGGTAGCGGTCCGCAGGACCGCGATGAAACCCTCGGCGACCACAAACCCTTTGCTGTTTGGGCCGATTTCCTCACAAAATTGGGATTTGTTGTGTTGCGGGTTGATGATCGCGGCGTAGGCAGTTCAACTGGCGATCCAAAATTCTTGGAATCCACCACCACCGCATCCTATGTGAGCGACGCCCAAGCCGCCATCAGATTTCTTTACACACAACCGATGGTGGACACCATGCGAATTTTCGTTTTAGGACATAGTGAAGGCGCTAACGTCGCGGTGAAACTAGCCAATGCACAAACCGACATTTCAGGGGTTATTTCTCTAGCCGGAATGACATCCAGCGGCATTGAGACTTCCGTTTTTCAAAATCAAATAAATTGGAGAGCATTGAAATTAGACAGTGGTTTGATTTCAGGGCTAAGTGATTTGCATCGCGAAATGATACATCTAGCATTCATGGTGCAAAAAAGCGAACCCAGCACATCAGAATACGAATCACTTCTAAAGGCATACATTGCAAAAAACAAAAGCGACAAAAATCTTCAGCTCGCCTACAAATATCAGATTAACCAATCGACAGGTTCGGCCAAAGCCGTTGGTACTAAATCATCCCTCAGTTTTTTGGCCCAAACTTATATTGGCTTAGCAACAAATCCTTGGACCAGCTATTTCCTTCAATCCGATCCCGAAATAGAATTCACTGAACTAAAAAATTGTGATATTCTGATGATTCAAGGATCAAAAGATCAGCAAATCGATGCCATTGGCACTGCAAAATTGGTAGAGAAAATGAACCAAACTGGCGTAGGTATTACTTACCGAGAATTCCCTGGCTTAAATCATTTACTGCAACATTGTACCACTTGCGATGTCTCAGAATATTTCAATTTAGACGAAACCACTGCCATGGAGGTTATGTCGTTTGTGGGCAACTGGCTCACGCAAAGAAATCAACTTCGATAGCACAGCAACAACGTTCTGGTTTCAGCAAAATACGCTATCGCTTCCAGGTCCTTCATAAAACCCCACCGGAATTAACTCCCCGGAGTAATTCGAAGTAGTCGTTAATTTAAAAATCAATCCGGAATCGTTCCCGGCGCATGTCTGCGTAGTCCAATGGATTGGCAAAATCCTCAGCAAACTGATTCCTATTTCTCACCAGGTGAATTGCATCGTAAACCGCAGCTCTGAAGCTTGAAGTATCTGCAACGCCAGTTCCAGCGATGTCATAGGCCGTTCCATGGTCTGGGCTAGTACGAAGGATAGGCAACCCCGCCGTTACGTTAACGCCATCCATAAATGCCAATGTCTTGAAAGGAATTAATCCTTGATCATGATACATCGCAATTACTGCATCGAAATTCTTGTAATTCCCACCGCCAAAAAAGCTATCCGCAGAATAAGGGCCATAAACGAGTTTTCCGCGTTTGAAATGCGTTTGAATCGCAGGCACAATCAACGTCGACTCCTCTTTGCCCAACAAGCCATTGTCGCCCGCGTGAGGATTCAACCCCAAAACAGCAATGCGCGGCTTAAGGACATTAAAATCGTTTCTTAGAGATTCGTATACAACTTCAATTTTCTGTTCGATTTTATCCTGGGTTAGATGTTTACCCACTTCGGTAATTGCAATATGTTCGGTCACCAAAGCAACGCGTAGATCCTCGCTAGCCAAAATCATGGCATAATTGGTTTTTCCGAAGGCCTCCGCCAAATAGCCGGTATGGCCTGTAAAATCTGCCGAATGGGGCGCAACAGTAGATTTATCTATAGGTGCGGTAACCAAAGCCTGTAAATGATTGACATCCGAAATGGCTTTATCTAGGGATTTCAAGGCTTCCAAACCGGAAGCATCAGACGATTTCCCTATGGTTAATTCAAAAACAGCATCGCTACTAACAACCAAATTCAATTTCCCTGGTTTTGCCTCTGCCGCCGTTGAAATCAACGTATACATGGGCTCTTGCAATTCCATATGCTTTTTCCAAGCCACAAAGGTTTTGGGGTTTGCATATAAAACAGGGGTGCAATACTTGAAAATATTTTCATCAGAAAAAACCTTGATGATGAGTTCCATCCCAACACCTGAGGGATCTCCTTGGGTTATTCCAATAACGGGTTTAAAATTATCCATTGATCTGCTGTCTAAGAAACTCCAAAGTTAAGCGAACGCCAACACCTGTGCCACCTTTTGGGATATAATGACTTGGAGAAGTTAAAAATGCCGTTCCCGCGATATCGATGTGAACCCATGGATACTGCGTAAAATGCCTTAAGAACATCGCCGCACTTTGAGCGCCACCCTCGCCTTTTCCTAAATTTTTGATATCGGCAATACCCCCTTTTATCTCTTCATAATACTCTTCCCACAATGGCATTTCCGCCACTCTCTCAAACACTGCATCGCCAGCTTTTTTCAACGACTTAACCACTGAATCTGGAGCCTGCGACATCAATGCCGAACCATAAGAGCCGAAAGCACGCGCTGCAGCACCAGTTAGTGTTGCATAATCGATAACCAACTGAGGGTCAAATTTCTTTGCGAACGACAATGCATCGCCCAGAATCAAACGACCTTCTGCATCTGTATTGAGCACCTCAACCGTTGTCCCGTCGAACATGGTTATGACATCACCCGGACATGTCGCATTTTCACCCGGACGATTGTCGGTAGAAGGCACCAATCCGATAATCCATAACGGCCATTTCAATTTCGCCACCGCCTCAAATACGCCGGCAACAACCGCCGCACCACCCATGTCGCACTTCATCATATCCATGGAATTGGGCGTTGGCTTTAAACTCAACCCACCCGTATCAAACACGACACCTTTGCCCACCAGAACGATAGGCTGATTATTCACTGCTTTTTTAGGCTTGTACTCTAGAACAGAAAATGTTGGTGGCTCCTGACTTCCCTTATTCACCGCAAGTAATCCACCCATTTTAAGACTCTCTATTTGGGCTTCCCCAAAAACTTCCACTTTAAAGCCTGCCGCATCACCCATTTTCACAAAGGCATCAGCCAAACCTTGGGCATTAAGCGCATTCACCGGTTCGTTTACCAAATCACGGGCCGAATTTACCGCTGCAACAATAACTTTCACCTCATCCTGCCTATCCTCGCCCTTACCCTTTAATGAATATTCAATTGAAGTGTCACGAGATTTTTTCTTTAAATATTTATCAAACTGATAATCAGACAACAACAAACCTTCAAAGAATGCCACCCCTTTTGCAGCATCGCAATTGACATTTTTCACTACTACCTTTTCGATATCTTTCGACAACAACAAAAAACTCTTATTGGCAGCCTTTCTTAGAACCTCCCATTCCGAAGCATTGCTCTTGCCTTTGCTAACAACCCCAATAAAACAGCCCTCAGGACCGTAATAATGAAAGTGATTCTCAGCGGGTTTTTGTTTCCAAAATTCGGCGATATTGGCTGGTAATTTCGTACTTGCAAATGCCGAAACGTCATTGGCTAAAAAGATTTCTGCCTTCATGCTGCAAAATAACGAAATCAAAGCGGTAAACCCCACTTTATTTGCAATAATGCCCAAAGAGAAAAACACATTTGTGTTTTGTGCAGAACTGAAGTTAACTGATGAGCAACTCACATTAAATTTGTAGGAATTAGCGTATGCAGAAAATCAAGGTCGGTATCTTTTTTGGCGGACAATCGCGAGAGCGAGAAGTTTCTTTTGCAGGTGGTAGAACCGTCTACGATAACCTCAACAAGGAACTCTTTGAAGCCATTCCTATTTTTGTTGACTCGTTCGGAAATTTTTGTCTTCTGAACTGGGAACACGTTTACAAGGGCAGTATCCGCGATTTTTATCCGCCTACATTTTTACACTTAGAAACGCAACGAATTAATTGCCTACCCGAATTACCGCATGGCTTCCAGGTGTATTCCGAGAGCTTGGAAAATTTGGAGAATAACAGAATCGAGCAACTCAAGCTCTTAAAAGAAATTGGGAATCCGATCGAAGCGCATGAATTTCTGTACTACTTTGATTTCGCTTTCCTCGCACTGCATGGCACCCACGGTGAAGATGGAAGCATCCAAGGGCTATTGGAATGGTACGGAATCCCCTACTCTGGCTCTGGTATTTTACCCTCAGCACTTGGAATAAACAAAGCAGTTCAAAAAGACTTCCAAACTACCGCAGGCCTTTATGTCAACGAATTCAATACGTTAGAAAAGAAATCATGGTTCCGCGCATCAGAAAACGAAAGAAAATCGTTGTTTGTGCAATTCAATATCGAATTTGGAGAGAAGTTCGTCATTAAGCCCGCACACCAAGGCTCCTCTTTGGGTGTCAGCCTATTAAAACATGCCAATTTCGATGCTTTTTGCGATGCCATTAACCTAGCTTTTTTCCACCTGTCGTTGCATCAAAAGGAATGGCACAATATGGATTCCGATGCCAAAATCATTTACATCAAACAACTCACCGACCTGCGCAGTGGATTGGGATTGCCGCTTATCGCCGATGGCCAAACTTTCCATTTGCCAGACGCTTTGATGGAGTACATCGAAAATCAGCTTCAAACAAAAGAGAGCATCGAATTACAATCGATAGATAGTGAATCAATTGTGCTGATTGAATCATTGATTGAAGGCAAAGAATTTAGTTGCATCGTAGTGGCAGATGAGGCAGGCATTCCCTTTGCTTTACCGCCAACGGAAATTAGAAAAAATAGCGACCTATTTGATTATCGCAGCAAATATTTACCGGGCTTGAGCAATAAGGTCACCCCGATTGAGGTATCGGCCGAGCTCATTGAGGACATCCGGCTCTCTTGCTGTCAGCTTTATGACCATTTAGGGTTTGAAGTGTATGCGAGAATTGATGGTTTCATCGATGATAGTGGGGAAATTTTCTTAAATGATCCCAATACTACCAGTGGAATGATGCCTTCATCGTTCTTTTTTCACCAAGCAGCAGAAATCGGATTGAGTCCAAGTGCTTTTTTGACCTTGATCTATTTCAACTCCTTAAGGGCCAGAATTCAAAGTCACCCCAAAGGACAGAAATTCGAAAGTCTATTGCAGCGGAGTCAGGAATTGTTAGATAACAGCCATGGATCTGCTACTATCAAAAAGAAAATTGCAGTGGTGATGGGTGGATATAGTTTTGAACGACATATATCGATGGAGAGTGGGCGGAACATTTACGAAAAATTGAGCAGCAGCGAGGAATTTGAACCCATTCCATTGTTTTTAACTGGTGATCGTCATTCTTACCGATTGTTTCATTTGCCCATCAACATGATGTTGAAGGACAATGCAGATGACATTCGCGATAAGATTTTACATTATTCATCGAACCCCGTATTAATGGAAATTCAAGAGGCTAGTCGTGCGTTGACGAAATCATTACTAAGAACCTCCCCAACTTTCATTCCTGAGGAAGTAGCAGTTTCAGAATTGCCAAATTTGTGCGAGGGGGTATTTATTGCGTTGCATGGTAGACCGGGGGAAGACGGAACGATTCAGGCGGACTTAACGCGCTTGGACATTTATTTCAATGGCAGCGAGAGTGAGGCATCATCGGTTACCATAAACAAATACGAAACCAACAAGAAACTGAGGGATTTGGGATTTTTGGTGGCCGAACATCAATTGGTAAATAAGTTAGAGTGGCAATTGAGAGGTTTGGATTTATGCAACGAGATTTCATCGAAATATGGCCTTCCGTTGATTGCAAAACCCGCGGACGACGGTTGCAGTGCTGCAGTGAGAAAAATCAAATCTGCGGAGGAATTACATTTGTTCATGGAGGCTATTTTTAGGGAGGATGTGGCGTTAAGTGCCGCGCTTTGCGCGGCACTTAACGTGAAACTCAACGACGAGATGCCGCAGAAATCAGACCTACTGATCGAACAATTTATTGATAGAGCTGGCGCGTCTAAATTCCTTGAAGTCACAGGAGGCATGCTAACATCGTATGATAAAAACGGACAGATATCATACGAAATATTCGAACCCTCAGAATCTCTAGCGGAAAGTGAAATACTTAGCCTGGAAGAGAAATTTCTCGCTGGCCAAGGTCAAAACTTAACCCCATCAAGATTCTCAAACACCCCTCAAGAACAAATTAGAATTAGCGGCGAGGTGAGAAAAACACTACAGCAAGTTGCGATCGCACTCAATGTTACCGGCTACTGCCGAATCGATGCGTTTGTGAGAATATTCGAAAATGGCAACGTTGAAACCATTATCATCGAAGTCAACTCCCTTCCAGGAATGACCCCTGCAACATGTATTTATCACCAAGCAGCAATCAACGGCTACAAACCTTTTGAATTCATCAGAGAAATATTGAAATTTGGAGAAAATAGAACGGCGTGAAAAACTGGATGTATAATATCGGACTGGGTGGCCTTTTCATTGTCATAATTCTTACGTTAAGTTACTTTGGACTTGATGCTTATACGCGGCACGGCGACAAAATAATTGTGCCAGATGTTCTTGGCTCAAAACCCTTCGAAGCAGAAGCAAAACTGAGTGAATTGGAACTGCGGATGAAAATCATCGACACCGTTTACTTAGACAAAATGAAGCCTGGTGTCATTGTAGAGCAATTGCCATTGGCAAATGAAGACGTCAAATCTGGAAGGATGGTTTACGTTACAGTAAACGCTATGAGCAGACCTAGGATTTCGATGCCCAAGCTTACCGATTGTAGTTTCAATCTAGCCAAAGCACTATTAAAAAATGCGGGCTTAATCCTAGGAAAAGTAACGTACGAATATGCCGAATATGGCAACAATTTAGTTGTCGGTCAGCAAGTTGGCGGACGAGCAATTGAAGCAGGTCAGAAAGTACTAAAAGGCACCACTGTAGACCTAATTGTTGTCGATGCCGAACTAACGCCCACAAGTGACTCAACTTCAACGACAACGGAGATACCAAATCCCGAGGAGGAGTAGGCGATTTAATGCAATAAAGTGACTTTTTTTTACAATAAATCAATACAAATTTCGTTAATTTAGCACAATAATTAATTTAGTTCGATCTATTAAGGACAGAACTAAGTTTAATAAAATTTAAAATGCGGGTAAGAAAAGTAATATTATCGTTGTGTATGCTTGCGATTTCCGAGCTTACGGCACAATCATACCTGCGCTTTTTACCCATTGGTAATCGACCCGTCGCTTCCATTCAAAATACCAAACCCGACCAAATTAGTTCATTAATTACAGACACCCTTTCCCTACCCTTTTTTGAGGATTTTGTCCAACCAGCAGGCTATCCCTCATTAAAGACATGGACAGACAATCTTGTTTGGGTAAACAACTCTTTCCCCGTTAAAGCCCCAAATTATGGTGTTGCCACATTTGACCACCTAAACGCAAAAGGAAAACCTTACCATACTCTAGATAAAAGAATGATGGTATATGCGGATAGCCTTACTTCACAACCCATAAACCTGCAGTTTCGCAGAGTTGGAGCAACAACGGTTAACTACAAACCAGAAGATTCCATTTATATCAGTTTTTTTGTGCAACGTCAAGGACTTGGCGACGCCCCTGAAATTGATGATACGTTGATGCTTTATTTCAAAGACATCAATAACAATTGGATCAAGCAATGGGCGATTTGCGGTGGTTTCGTAGGTGGTTTTCAAGAATTTTTCATTCCAATTGCTCAATACCAATACCTCTCACCCGATTTCCAGTTCCGATTTGTGAATTACACCAAAGCCACTGGAAACCTAAATCATTGGCACATCGACTATATACGCATCGAGAAAAATCGAAAGTCCGGAGAAAAGTCAATTCAAGACGTAGGAATCGCATCGGTGTCAGATGGGTTATTTAAAGATTACAACAATATTCCTTATTCACATTACAAGTCAAATATTCAAGATGGCAGAGGAAAAGGCCCAAGCATGCTTGTAAGAAACCTCAATGCCAATGCAGTTCAAACTAGATTTCAATTGAGTATTTACAACCAGTATCAAACCAAAATTTATTATAAACCTTTTATCGCGAGTAGCAGAAATTTGGCTGGCGGTAGAGACACCACTGAAAACTACGAGTCATTGGCTTACGATACATTCGCAAGTACCCAACCTAGATTGAATTACACCTTTAGCATCGACCCCCAAAGCAATGATGGCACGCCTGCGGCATACAACAGCATAACCAACAACAATATGATTCAGACGTCGCGCACCGTAATGCCGTGGTACGCCTACGATGATGGAAGTGCTGAAGGTGGATTTGGCCTTGATTACGCCTATTTGGGTAACTTAAAAGGTCAGTTCGCAATGGAGTTTAACACACTTAAACCTGATTCACTTAGAGGATTGGCAATTTATTTTAACCAAAGTCTCACCGATGTTTCAGCAAGAAGTTTCAAATTGCGCATTTGGCAATCCTTGAGTCCCGTTGGAAGACCCGACAACCAGGACAAACTGATATACGAATTCGCCATAAATCGTCCAATTTACAAGGATAGCATCAATGGTTTCGCATATATCTTTTTTGATTCTGTATTGATGTTACCCGCCGGAAAGTATTACGTGGGCTGGATCCAGCAAATGCCTTATGTGTTAAATATTGGATACGACAATAACTACAGATATTTAGGAAAAGACCAGACAAACCCGCACCTATACAGCAATTTACTTGGTAGCTGGGAATACGCTGGAACCGAGGCCAAAGGAACACCAATGATTCGCATGCTGTATGGAAATCGGGCCGAATACGCCTTTTCAACCAAAACTATCTCGCCAACTCAAGTTCGTATTTACCCTAACCCTTGCAGCGACTACATTTTTATCAATGGAACATTGCCAGAAAGCACCGAATGTGAAATTTGGGATGTCACTGGAAAACTCCAAATAAAATCTCAATTCAACAATCGCATTTTCGTGGGAGACCTCAAACCAGGTCATTATATCTTGCGATGCATCGCACCAAACAATCAAATCTCTTTCGCACACTTCGTTAAATCATGAGCACCGATATTTCAGTCATTGAATTAAAAAAACGTTTAGACAATCAAGAATCTATAAACCTCATTGACGTTCGTGAGCAATACGAATTTGACGAGTTCAACCTAAATGGCACACTCATTCCATTGGGCGATTTGCCAGGAAGATTAGACGAAATCGAAGATTTGAAAGACCAAGAAATCATTGTGCACTGTAGGTCTGGCGCGAGAAGTAATACCGCAAAAATGTTCCTTACCTCACAAGGGTACTCCCATGTTCGCAACCTAATTGGCGGTGTCATGGACTGGAAATCGCAATTTGGCGAATAATCAACAAATGCATCTTGAAGCCAAAATACTTAATTGGCAGCATTTTATTTTGCCTTTTAACGTGGGCTTTATCAGGTATTTGGGGCTGTAATGGCGTTCTAAATTCCTCAGATACTAAACCTTCACAACCCTTCAGAAACTTAGGAGATTCAGCACATTATGTGGGAATAACCGCATGTAAAGGCTGCCACTCGGATAAACACGCCACCTTCATCGAAACTGGGATGGGTCAGAGTTTCCACCTGGCTGAAAGAAAATACTCAAAAGCGGATTTTAATAATGTAAAACCCGTTTACGATAAAAAAAACGACCTCTACTACTACCCTTTTTGGAAAAATGAACGACTGTATATTCAGGAATTTAAATTGCGCGGACGTGATACCATTCATAATCGCATCGAACAAATTTCACATATTATTGGAAGCGGCCAACACACCAACAGTCACTTTTGGATGGACGGTCAACATCTATTTCAAGCACCACTTACATTTTATACCCAAAAAGGAATTTGGGATCTGCCGCCGGGTTATGAGGATTTCAATACGCATTTTAATCGAAAAATCGATATCGAATGCATGAGTTGTCATACCGGCATGCCACAAACAAAAGAGGGATCCGTCAATATTTTCAACAAACTCCCACTCGGCATCGACTGCGAACGATGTCATGGTCCTGGGTCTTTACATGTAAAGGAAAAATCGAATGGCATCATTTATAACACCAACAAGCAAGCTGATTATTCCATCGTCAACCCCAAACGATTGCCTTGGAAACTGCAGGTCGATATCTGTCAGCGATGCCACCTACAAGGAAACAACGTGTTGAAACCCGGTAAAAAGTTCACTGATTTTAGACCAGGAATGCATCTCGACTCCATTTTTAGCGTTTACATGCCAAGTCAAAAAGGAGACAAAGCCTTTGTAATGGCTGGCCATGCCGAAAGATTCCAAATGAGTGCCTGCTTTAAAGGGAGTAACAAAGGCGATCTTACCAAATACAATGCGAATATCAATTTCACATGTATTAATTGCCATAACCCTCATGTAAGCGTAAAAAAAACCAACCAAGAGTTATTCAATAATACCTGCAAAAGCTGCCACCAACCCAAAACGAAGAAGAGTAAACATGAGGGATGCAGCCTGAGTGCATCGATGCGTGGAACCCAAACCTGCGTTGGCTGTCACATGCCCAGCAGCGACACAAGAGATATTCCCCATGTGAGTATTCACGACCACTTCATTTCAAGGACAAACACAAAATACAACCTTCAAATCAACGGAAAATCAAAGAGCAATACCGCGGGAGAAATCATAGGTCTACATTCAGTGAATAGTAACAATCCAAGCCATCTTGAATTATTTAATGCCTACGTGTCCTACTTTGAAAAGTTCGATTCAAAAATGCTGTATTTGGAGAAGGCGAAAGCGTTTTACAACGACCCCAGTGTAGAATTGGCAACCAAGATACAGTATCATTATAACTTAAGAGAGCACGCATCAATCATTGAACTTTGGGAAAGTGGTATAACAGAAGAACAGAGAGGCGAACTGCTAAACGATGCGTGGACTCAATACCGAATTGCAAAGGCATACGACCTGAACATACCCAGCCAAGTTCAGAAAGCGCTGAGACATTACGAAAAAAGTTGCGATGCGATGCCTTGGAACACCGACTTTACCGCGGAATACACAAATGCGTTGGTGAGAGCGGGACGGATTGGTCAAGCCAAAGAAATAATCTTGGCGGCAATCAAGCATCAGCCTAAAAGCGAACTACTACATTTCAATTTGGGCAACTGCTATTACCGCGAAAATAACCTCAGCGCTGCCATGAAAGAATATGAAACGGCTAGATCCCTCAACCCGAATTCTCAGGCCGTATTGGTGTTGATTGAATTATACATCTCGGTAGGACAAAAAGACAGAGCCAAGGCAATGTACGATAGGGCCAAGGAGTGGGCCGACCCCGCAATACTGCGTGGATGGTCGTTCTAAAACCCGTGAATTTCAAACCAACTCCCTGAGAAAATTTGTATTTTTGTAAACCATGCTAGACAAATTCGGAATCGCAAAGAGAATCGCACAAGAATTGCGCGATGGATATTATGTCAATCTGGGAATTGGTATCCCCACATTGGTAGCCAATTATATCCCCGAAGGCATGGAAGTGGTTCTGCAGTCAGAAAATGGCCTGCTCGGTATGGGCGCTTTTCCATTTGAAGGGGAGGAAGATGCCGACCTAATAAATGCAGGAAAGCAAACAGTAACGATGGTAAAAGGGGCTAGTATTTTTGATAGTGCAACGAGCTTCGGAATGATTAGAGCGGGAAAAGTCGACCTAACTGTTTTGGGCGCCATGGAAGTGAGCGACAAAGGAGATATCGCCAATTGGAAAATCCCAGGCAAAATGGTAAAAGGCATGGGCGGTGCAATGGATCTAGTTGCGTCGGCAAAGAATATTATCGTGGCGATGCAACACACAAACAAAGCCGGCGAAAGTAAGTTGTTATCTCAATGCTCATTGCCAATCACAGGTTTGGGCTGCGTAAAGAAAGTAGTGACCGAATTGGGTGTGTTCGATATCACCGAAAGAGGCTTCGAACTAAAGGAATTGGCTCCTGACGTAACAATTGAAGAGGTAAAAGCAAAAACCCTAGGCAGACTAGTAGTTGAGGGCGATATCAAAACAGTAAACGTGTAAACCACGATTCCGCTTAACTTCCTGTATTGTACTTTTTGTTTTCGCTTTGAGCGAACAATTGATTTTTCTTGTAGCGCTTCAAAACGAAATAGGATGCTAAGAAAATGATGGCAGTAATAATATACTCCCACATCAACACTTGTTGTTTAAATGTTTCTACCGAAATCGCCTTGGCATTGGCCGCAAGAGTGTCCATAATTTGAGAATACAAAGGTAGTGAAATCAAAGACCCATATAAATGAAAATTTTCATCAAACCCATGTGGTAGGTGCGGAAAATGCAATGTAAATTGCGGGTATGTCAGTCAATCAGTATATTCAAGAAAACCAAGACCGCTTCCTCAATGAATTGTTTGATCTTTTGCGCATTCCAAGCATCAGTGCCGACCCAGCTTATGCCGGCGATGTAAGAAAATGTGCAGAAACCGTTGCCGACCACTTGAAAAAAGTAGGGGCCGACAATGTTGTCCTTGAAGAAACTGCGGGTTACCCCATTGTTTACGGTGAAAAAATCATCGACGCTTCATTGCCAACTGTTTTGGTTTACGGACATTACGACGTGCAACCGAGTGTTCCCGATGAGTTATGGGATACGCCTCCTTTTGAGCCTACGGTTAGAGATGGTAAGATTTATGCGCGTGGTGCTTGCGACGATAAAGGACAGGTTTTCATGCATGTAAAGGCATTTGAAACCATGATGCAGACCAATTCTTTGGCTTGTAATATCAAATTCATGATCGAAGGCGAAGAAGAAGTAGGATCAAATAACTTGGGAACCTATTGCAAAACGCACAGAGACAAATTGAAAGCCGATGTCATTTTGATTTCCGATACTGCTTTGATTGCTACCGACATTCCAAGCATCGACGTGGGATTGCGTGGTTTGAGTTATGTTGAAGTAGAAGTAACTGGCCCAAGAATCGATTTACACTCTGGTGTTTACGGGGGTGCAGTGGCAAACCCAATCAATGCTTTGTGCACTATGATTGCTAGCATGCACGATGAAAATCGTCATATCACCATCCCCGGTTTCTACGATAAAGTATTAGAAGTTTCGGCCTCAGACCGCGAGGCTATGTCGAAGATTCCTTTCGATATTGAAGAATATAAAAAACACCTAGCCGTGAACGATGTGATGGGCGAAAAAGGATTTTCAACCATCGAACGCACAGGCATCCGCCCTACCCTTGATGTCAATGGAATTTGGGGTGGATATATCGGCGAAGGCGCAAAAACCGTATTGCCGAGCAAAGCATTTGCAAAGATTTCGATGCGTTTGGTTCCCAATCAAATCAGCGATGAAATTACACAGATGTTCCAGAAACACTTTGAGAGTATTGCACCTGCCGGAGTAACAGTAAAAGTGACTCCTCACCACGGTGGAGAGCCTGTTGTTACACCAACGGATTCTATACCCTACAAAGCGGCTGCACTTGCAATGAAAGAAACCTTTGGCATCGACCCAATACCTACAAGAGGTGGTGGAAGTATTCCAATTGTGGCTTTGTTTGAAAAAGAATTGCAAACCAAAACTGTTTTGATGGGATTTGGATTGGATTCTGATGCAATACATTCACCCAATGAGCATTACGGAATCTTCAACTATTTCAAAGGAATAGAAACTATTCCTCAATTCTTTAAGCACTTCGCAGCCCTCAATCAATAATGGCATTGCTCCAAGGCCCGGTTTATGAAGCCTACCGCTCGGATTTACTAAAGCGGTACAAACATTTATTGCGAAGCCTTGGAAAAAATCTCGATCCGGAAAAAACCCGGATGGTTAGAGATGCGTTCGACATGGCCGCCAGAGCCCATGAAGGTACTGTGCGTAAAAGTGGCGAGCCCTATATTTTCCATCCACTTGAAGTTGCTGAGATTGCCGTTTCCGAACTAGGTTTGGGCGCAACTTCGGTTGTGTGTGCCTTATTACACGACGTGGTTGAGGACACCGACACCACCTTAGAAGACATCGAACATCGTTTTGGAAAAGACGTTGCCAATATCATCGATGGGCTTACCAAAATTTCTACAGTTTTTGAAACGGTAGACAAGGATCAGAGCATACAAGCCGAGAATTTCAAGAAAATGTTGCTTACCCTGGGCGATGACTTAAAAGTGATACTCATCAAACTCTGCGATCGTTTGCATAATATGAGAACCTTGGGGTCGGTATCAGAAAATACCAAGTTAAAAATCGCTTCTGAAACCCTGTTTATTTACGCGCCTCTCGCCCACCGTTTGGGGTTGAACGCCGTGAAAACTGAGATGGAAGACTTGGCTCTGAAATTCACAGATCCTTCAATCTACAAAGATATTTCGTCGAAACTTGCTGAAACAAAAAATACGAGACAGAGGTATATCAAAGAATTTATCGAGCCAATTAAAGAGGAACTCGATAAATCTGGGCTTAACATCCTAGAAATCAAAGGTAGACCGAAGAGCATTTTTAGCATTTCACAAAAAATGGGAAAGCAGCATATCCCATTTGAAGAAGTCTTTGATGCCTTTGCTATTCGCGTAATTGTCAACTCCCCATTGAACTTAGAAAAGGCTGACTGCTGGAAAATTTATAGCATCATTACGGACAAATATCGTTCACACACAAACCGACTTCGTGATTGGTTGAGTCATCCAAAAAGCAATGGCTATAGTGCACTTCACACAACTGTATTGGGGCCAAAAGGTCGTTGGATTGAGGTACAGATTAGATCCAAACGTATGGACGATATTGCTGAACGTGGACTAGCCGCTCACTGGAAATATAAAGCTGGAAGCAAGAGCAAATTACCCACCCCTCAAGACGTAGCTTTTGAAAATTGGCTCGATACGGTAAAGGAAACCTTGTCCAATAGTGATTTAAGCGCTTTGGATTTGGTCAGCGAATTCAGAACCAACTTGTTGGGTGAAGAAATTTACATTTTCACACCCAAAGGCGATGTAAAATCGTTACCCACGGGAGCTACCGCCTTAGATTTTGCCTTTGCGATTCACACAGAAATTGGGATTAGAACGCTAGGGGCGAAGGTCAACAACAAATTGGTTGCGCTTCAGACCGTATTGAAAAATGGAGACATCATCGAAATTCTAACGACAAGCAAAATACGAATACAAAGCGATTGGTTGGATATTGTAAAAACGGCCAGAGCCAAATCAAAAATTAGAGAGGCGCTAAAGGCCGAAAGAACACAAAGAGCAAAACAAGGGAAATTACTCCTAGAGCGACTGTTTAGAAAGCACAAACTAGACCTAAACGATAGCAATATCAAAAAACTCATGCACCATTTCAAATTCACGGTGAGTGCCGAGTTCTTTCACAGTGTTGCCGATGGTCAGATACGATTAAATCTGGATTTGCTTATTCAAATCATCAAGAAAAAAAACATTGAAACGCCGGTAGCACCCGTTGAAATTGGCAATGCACTTAACCAAAACACAAAGGCTAAATCAAAATCAGAACAAATAGTTATTGGTGATGATTATGAGTCGTCTTATACCCTTGCGCAATGTTGCCATCCTGTACCAGGGGATTCTATTTTTGGGTTTATCACCGTAGGGGAAGGCGTTATGATTCATAGAACTACCTGCCCCAGTGCAACAAGATTAATGTCGCAATACGGCTACAGAATTATCCCCGCAGAATGGCGAGGCGACGGGTATCAAAAGGCGTTTGAGACTGCAATTGCCGTGAGAGGAATTGATGATGTGGGCATTGTAAGTCGAATTACCGATATCATATCAAAAGACATGGAAGTGAATATGAAGAGCATCAATATTTCCAGCAACGACGATGGCACGTTTGGCGGAAAAATAGAAGTGATGATTTACGATTTGCTTCATTTGGAACAATTGATTGCAAAAATCAAAGCAACGCATAAGTACATTCAAGTAACTCGTGAAGACTAATAAAAAAGGGCAGCCAAATGGCTGCCCTTAGAATATATTTTCAAATTAGAATTCTTATCCTTCCAAAGCAGCTACACCACCAACAATCTCAGAGATTTCACGGGTAATTGCTGCTTGACGTGCTTGGTTGTAGGCCAATCTAAATGCGCGTAATAAATCGCCGGCATTCTCTGTAGCCTTATCCATTGCAACCATACGAGCACCATGCTCAGAAGCCAATGAATCCAACATCGAACGATAGAACAACGTATTCAAACTACGAGGGATCAAATCTTGCAAAATAGCCACTTGATCCGGCTCGAAAATATAATCATTTGAGGCAGAAGTTTTCTCAACATTGGCAGCAGGAACAACGGGCAACAATTGCTCATTGACCAAAATTTGCGTTGCTGCGTTTTTGAATTTGTTATATACTACTTCCACTCGGTCATATTGACCTAAAAGATATGAATCGATAACACTTTGCATTGCAGCAAATGCCTTTTGTGAATCTAAGCTTTGAGTAAGGTTCACCATATCCATATTAACAGAATATCCATAACGCTTAAGGGCTTCTCCACCCTTTTTACCCATGCACATCAAGGTCACATTACCCGCTTGGTGAGCTGCGGCGTAATCGGTATCCAACAACTGACGAACACGTTTAACTACATTGGCATTGAAAGCACCACACAATCCACGATCACTGGTTATCACCAATAATAATACTCTTTTCGCTTCGCGATTTTCAAAATATCCAGCCAATTGAGCATCATCAGTACTTTCTTGCAAATTGCCCATGATACCCTGTAATTTCTGGGCATATGGACGCATACGAATGATGGCTTCGCTGGCTTTGCGCAACTTTGTTGCACTCACCAACTTCATCGCTTTCGTGATCTGCTGTGTACTGATGGTAGACGAAATCCTCGCCCGAATCTCTTTCTGGTTAGCCATGGTAATTAATTACGCAGTATAACTCTTTGAAATTTCAGCGCAAACGGCATTCAATACAGCCTTAACTGAATCGTCAATCACTCCTTTACGCAATGATTCCAAAGTATCTTTATGCTTGGCATCCAAATACTCCAAATAAGCTGCTTCGAACTCACGAATCTTGTTCACTGGAATACTTCTCATCAAATTTGATGTCCCCAAGTGAATGATAGCTACTTGCTTCTCTACAGATACTGGGCTGTATTGGGGCTGCTTCAAAATTTCTACGTTACGAGAACCTTTCTCCAATACAGATTTAGTTGCCGCGTCTAAGTCTGAACCAAACTTAGCAAAGGCCTCCAATTCACGATACTGCGCTTGGTCCAATTTCAACGTACCAGCCACTTTTTTCATTGACTTGATCTGAGCGTTACCACCCACACGAGATACAGAAATACCTACGTTAATTGCGGGACGAATACCTGAGTTGAACAAATTAGATTCCAAGAAAATCTGACCATCTGTAATAGAAATTACGTTGGTAGGAATATATGCTGATACGTCACCGGCCTGGGTTTCGATAATTGGCAAGGCGGTTAATGAGCCCCCACCTTTTACTTTACCTTTCAAGCTGTCCGGTAAATCGTTCATGTTGCAAGTAATATGATCCGAAGAGTTCAATTTACATGCGCGCTCTAGCAAACGGCTGTGCAAGTAGAATACATCTCCAGGGTAAGCCTCACGTCCTGGCGGACGGCGAAGCAACAAAGAAACTTCACGATATGCTACGGCCTGTTTCGACAAATCGTCGTAGATTACCAATGCTGGCAATCCCAAGTCGCGGAAATATTCACCAATTGCACATCCTGCCATTGGAGCAAAGAATTGCAAAGCGGCTGGGTTAGAAGCGGCAGCAGTTACAACAACAGTGTATGCCATTGCGCCACTCTCTTCCAAAGATTTTACAACCTGCTTTACTGTAGACTCTTTCTGTCCACAAGCAACATAAATACAATATACTGGGTTTCCTTTTTCGTAGAACTCCTTTTGGTTGATAATGGTATCCAAAGCGATGGCAGTTTTACCAGTCTGACGGTCACCAATGATCAACTCACGCTGACCTCTTCCAATTGGGATCATGGCATCGATAGCCTTGATACCTGTTTGCAAAGGCTCAGTTACCGGCTCACGATATAAAACACCTGGGGCTTTACGCTCCAAAGGCATTTCAAACAATTCACCAGTGATCGGACCCTTACCGTCTACAGGCTCACCCAAAGCATTAATTACACGACCTAAAACACCGTGTCCAGCTTTGATTGATGCGATTTTACCGGTGCGCTTTACCTTGTCTCCCTCTTTGATTTCACCGCTGCTCCCCATCAAAACAGCACCTACGTTGTCCTGTTCAAGGTTAAGAGCAACCGCGCGAACGCCATTGGTAAATTCTACAAGTTCTCCGTATTGTACGCCCAAAAGGCCGTAGATACGGGCAATACCGTCACCCACTTGGAGTACGGTACCTACTTCTTCTAAACTCGCAGCAGTGTTAAAACCAGTGATCTGGTCCTTTAAAATGCTGGAAATTTCGTCGGGTCTAATATTTGACATAACAGTTTTTTATGCGATTTGAAGGTCTTTTTTCAATTTTAAAATTTGGTTTGATAGGGTAGCATCATAAATCTTCCCGTCAAATACGATATTCATTCCACCTGTAACAGTGGGGTCGATGCTCTGCGTTAGCACAACATCATTGGCGCCCGAAGTTCGAGCAACATATTTCTTAATAGCAGAAAGTGCTGAATCGGATAACTGAACAGCCGAAGTTACAACCGCAGTGGTAATTCCTTTGTGGGCGTTGAACAAACTAATAAAAGCTTGCGTCATTGCAGGAATAAATGACTCACGATTTTTTTCGGCCATCAAATTCAACAATTGTTTGGTCAGATCAGAACAAGAGACAAATATTTTTGCTAAGCCCTCTTTCTTTACTGCCTTTTTTAACATGGGGCTATTTAAGAAAACGATTAAATCGTCACTCTCTTTGCAAGCCTGTTGAATCACCAAAATATCAGCCACGACTGCGTCAATCGCTTTTTCCTCCATCGCCTTACTAAATAGGGCTGTGGCGTAACGAGATGCGATTTTAAATTCTGACATACCGTTTGGCTTAGTTTAGTTGAGACAATTGGTTTTCGATAATGCCTTGTTGGGCTGCATTGTTTTCCAACTGCTGTTGCATCAATTTCTCTGCAATTTGAACAGACAAAACAGATACTTCGCGCTTTATTTCGGCAATCGCAGCAGATTTTTGCTTTTCGATTTCGTCTTGGGCACGATTCATCAATTTCTTAGCCTCTTCATCGGCAACAGACTTTGCGTCTCCAACAATTTTATCACGCATTTCACGCGCTTCTTTCAACATAGAATCACGTTCTTTGCGGGCTTCAGCCAACAAAGACTCGTTCTCACCTTGAAGACGAATCATTTCTGATTTTGTCTTTTCAGCCAAAGAGAGTGAATCTTCAATGGTCTGTTCGCGGTTGCGAATTGATTCTAGAATGGGTTTCCAAGCAAATTTCTTAAGGATGAATAGCAACAAAGAAAATGTTACCAGCATCCAAAATAAAAGTCCTATGGCAGGTGTTACTAACTGCATTTTTCTGGGTCTTTAAATAAAGGGGCCAACGGAAGTTGGCCCCATTTTGGTTTTTTACAAAAACAGGATCAACAAACAAACAACGATTGCGAAGAATACAGCACCTTCTACAAGGGCTGCTGCTACGATCATGTTTGCACGAATGTCGCCCAAAGATTCTGGTTGGCGAGCGATGGATTCCATGGCGCTACCGCCGATTCTACCGATACCCAAACCGGCACCGATTGCTGCTAAACCAGCGCCAATAGCGGCACCCATTTTGCTGTAGGCAGCGGCCGAAGTGTCCGCAGCTGCTTGGAGGAGAGTGTTCATTAGACTCATAACTATTTGATTGTTTTTTATATAGGTTTATTAATTTTAATGATGATGTTCTTCAACGGCACTACCAATATAAATGGCAGTTAATAAGGTAAATACAAAAGCTTGTAAGAAAGCAACTAGCAATTCCAACAAACTCATAAACACAGTAAATGCAACACTCAATGGAGAAACTGCAAAACCTAATCCTGGCTTCATCGCTCCAAAAATAAATATCAAACTAAAGAATCCTAATATGATAATGTGACCCGCAGTGATGTTTGCAAACAAACGTAACATTAATACGAAAGGCTTTAAAACAACACCCAATATTTCAATAGGTATGATAATGATATACATCCAAACCGGAACATCAGGAACAAAAATGTGCTTCCAATAATATTTGTTCGCATTCAAATTAACCGTTAAGAATACAATCACCGCCAAAACCATAGTAACCGCGATGTTTCCTGTTACGTTCGCACCTCCTGGGAAAATTGGAATCAACCCAAATATATTATTAACAAAAATAAAGAAGAATATGCTCAACAACATAGGCAAATACTTATCTGCCTTATGACCAATAGAGGCCCGTGCAACATCGTCGCGAATAAACAAAATCAATGGCTCAACCAAATTGTGAAAGCCTTTAGGGGCCTTGCCTTGTCTCTTACTATACGACCTTGCCATGCCGATGGTAATGATCATCAATACAAGTACAGCCAACATCATCGCCAAAACATTCTTGGTGATAGAAAAATCATAAATGGCTTCAGTGTTTGCTTTGTCTTCCCAAACAATACTGCCCTTCTCATTCAATATAAATCCGTCGTAAGCCGCGTGGCCATGTTGGAAATTAGAAGAAATAAAAGTAATCAAACCTTTTGATTTAACGTAAAGAATAACCGGTAACGAAATAGAAACCGCCTCATGACCCTCACCAAACAAATGCCAATCGTGTGCGTCTGTTACGTGATCCATAATCATCTTTCCTGGATCGTACTTGGCTGGCTTGTCGTGAGAAGCCGAAGCTTCATGGGTGGCTTCAGGATGACCTGAGGCAATTTCTCCCTCACTGATGGAATGGTTGGCAAAAGTTAAAACGATCAAAAACGCCGAAAAAACAAAAGCAACTAGCGTTTTCCGTACAGAGGACATGTTGAAAAGTGTAATAAAATCAGGCATTTTCTTTGGGTGGCCCATCATTTGAATCGGGGCGCAAGTTAATACGCTTTTCAGACATTTCAAACAACAAAAACAAAATAAAATATAGACCAAAAGCCATAACAAATACCAAATTGGCTTTGCCTTGCCTCAAAACAGATATCAGTAAAAAAGTTAGCACGCCCATCAACCGCATCATACTCGAAATCATGGCACGACGAATCCATTGGTTTGGGTTGGCCACTTGACTTCGATCCACGTAGTAACGCAAGGCCCAGAAAAGCGAAACCAAAAACAATAGGCCCCAATAAACATCTGGTGTCACCATGATTTTAGCACTCACAAAATCCAGCACCCCGGTCATCACCCCTAGCACCACGCCTAATACCCAAATTCGAACACTGTACAATTTCACACTAAAATTTCTTCAAAATTAAGTACAAACTGCTCCCTACCCCAAGCAATACACCCAACAAGATACCCACAGGGAATGCCAACAACAACCACTGATCTAATAAATAACCCAAATAAGTAATCAGAAGAATTGTACCTATCATCTGAAATGCGATACCTGTATACTTCGCAAAATCTTGCATGTACTACAAATAGCAATATTATTTTTACGCCACAGGCGCGGATGCCACTACTCCACCCGCCGAAACACTTACCACAACATTCATTGTACAACGACCGTTGAATTGTGCACCCGACTCAATCACCATTTTATTTGTAACAATATCTCCATCAATTTTTGCCGATGGCTTCAACTCCAATATATTCTTTACTGTGATGTTGCCTTTAATATGTCCTGCAACCGTTGCGGAATCCGCTTCGATATTGCCAAGAATTTTACCGGTCCCACCTATCACCAACCGCTGACCTACTTTTACATGTCCTTCAATGGCACCGTCAACCCTAAAGTCACCATTCGATACTAAGTCGCCCGTAATCCGGGTCCCTTGCCCAATGATATTAAGAATCCCCTGAGACTGAACAGCCTTTTCGTTTTTTGCGGTGTTATTGTTGAAAATTGCCATGATTGTAATTCTTTTTTTTGATTCCTTACAAATATAACGATTCGTGAGAGCTTTTCAAAGTAAGCCGAAACCTATTTCGGACGAGCCGATGTAGAATCAAATTGATCCTCCTTCCCTTCCAGAATTGTATTTAACACGTCTTGTTTACTTCTCTGAACCTCCAAAGATCTTGACAAATCCTCGATTCTTTGATTTAACTGCAATATCTCTTTGCGAGATTCTTTCGTCACTGCATTTGGAACAATTCCGCGCAACGGCGTGTAGGCCAATAACAACAAAACTATCACCGTAAATGCCAACAATAAGCTGCTAAAAACCATCAAAACATTGATGGGCGTCAATCGAACTGAAAAAACTTCCGCAAAAGTTGTGTCGTTTATCAATACAAAACGATGTTTGTTCCGAAGATTGGCGATAATTTTGCGTCTGCGTGAGGTTTTGGACATTTTTATCGGGATTGAATCAATAAAAACTCAAAAATAGCGTTTTAACCAACACAAAGAATGCGCCTAGGCTCAAAAAATCAATTATACATCTTGCTCCTGTTCGCGACCCTCTTATCGTCGTGCAGCAACCAAGAGTCTTGGGCTTACAAAGAGTGGCACAATACCCTTGCGCACTATAACACCTTCTTTAATGCCGAACAGAAATGGCTAGAAACCGTTGAAACCACCCGAGAAGGTTATAAAGACGATTTCAGAAAACCCATTTCACTCATAAACTATGGTAGCATTGATATCCTAAAAGAAAACCAAGCAGCCATGGACGAAGTCATTAAAAAGGCTTCCACCATGATCGACAAGCACCCACGAAGCAAATGGGTAGACGATGCTTACCTATTAAATGGCAAAGCCTATTTCATGAAAGGCGAAATTAGCGCAGCCATTGACTTATTCGAATTTGTTCAGTCGCATTTTACCGATCCCAAAATTCAATTCTCTGCCCAACTTTGGATTGCCCGAAGTTTCTACGTCAAAGGTCAATATGTAGATGCTGAAATCTTAGTTCAAAACGCGCTCAAAAATCCTGAATTCCCCAGTACCTTAACCACCGAAGCCAATTATTTGCTTGGAGCGATGCAATTTGCCTTGGGTAAATATTCTCAAGCCGCAGCGCCGTTAGAAATCGCCTTGTTAGGCAAACAAACCCGGATGGACAAATATCGTCTACACTTTGCACTGGGCCATTGCTATATCACATCAAAGGAATACGACAAAGCCGAAATCCATTACAGCAAAATAAGCAAACTCAACCCACCCTACGAGCTAGCATTCCACGCCCGGATGTCGCAAGTAAATATTTTATCGGCCAAACAGGAGAACTACGCCAAAGCCAACAAGGTTCTTGGCAAAATGTTAAAGGACGATAAAAATACCGACTATCTCGGTACTATATATATTAGTATGGGTGAAAATGAATTGAAAGCGCAAAATGTCGCCATGGCCATAAAACGATTCAACCAAGCCATACAACTCACCCAAAATAACGAGCACAAAACCAATGCCTACCTGTCGTTAGGAAATTATTATTTCACCAACCACAGCTACGAGCAAGCCGCCAAGTACTACGATTCGGCAAACAATATCATAGATAAATCTCATCCTGATTTTGAGGCGATAGTGCAACGAAACGACATTTTAAGCGATTTGCTGAAAGAAGTCTTAACGATTTCCAACAACGATAGTTTGCTGCGGATGGCGAAAGACCCAGATTGGCGTTCCAAGAAAATTGCGGAAGCCATTGAAAGAGAGAAAAAAGCGCAGGAAGCTGCATTGAAGGCGCAGAATATCGCAAATCAACAAAAGGCAAATTCAGGATTTCAGAATCCAGGTATGGGTGGACCCGGTGGCATGAATGCGGGCGGTATGGGCAATCCGATGGATAACATGGGCGCTTCGGGAACAAACTCATCCTTCCCTTTCTATAATCCTGCCAACCGGACCAAAGGACAGCAGGAGTTTGTGAAAATCTGGGGCACGAGAGAAAACCGCGATTATTGGAAATACAACGGAAAGAAAGTTCAATCAGACAACGGCAATGGAAATGTGAGCCAAAATCCTGGACAAGGCCAAGATAGCAGCAGCAACGCATCGAACACCAAGGGTAATCAAGAAAAAACATCGATCGATACAACTGCCATTCCCGCCAACATATCGGCGAATGAGAAAAAATACTATGCCGAATTACCTCTAACGGCGGATGCGCAAACAAAAAATCAATCTGCGGTTGCACTATCACTCTTTGAAGCCGCAAAAATTTACCAAGATCGTCTGATAGAATATCCCGAGGCCATCCGATTGTTCACCGAACTCGTTCGCAGATTTCCTAACTCTGAAAATATACCCCAGGCATTGTATGAATTGGTAAAGCTGAATAAGCAATCGGGCGATTATTCACAGGCCGACGAATGGAAAGCCCAGTTATATACCAAATTTGGCAAAAGTGTTTACGTCCGTATGCTCGAAACAGGTGGCTCACTCAGCGAATTGGCACAAAACGCCTCTGGCAACCAAGCCATCGATAGTTTATTCGAGAAAATGGTGACTGCCTATACCCGCGGTGATTACACGGAAGCACTGGCCATAAAACAGGCGTCCGACAGAAACTTTGCCGGCAATTATATTCAAGCCAAATTCGATTATTTGCAATCACTTTGCTTTATAAAAAAGGGCGATATCCCTAAGGGAATTTCTCTATTGGAGCAATTGGTCTTAGATTATCCGTCGAGCGATATTTCATTGAGGGCTAGGGACATCATTGAAGCCCAACAACGCCTGAAACTTGAGTCAGAGGTCAATGGAGGGAACACCGCTGCAACCGGCGCTAACGCAGGAGCCAAATTTAAAGCGGCGTCACCCAAGGAACCCCTCGACGTTATTTTTGTATTTGCCAAAGGTACCAATGCCAACATGATTCGCGCGGCCATTAGCGATTTCAACAAAAAGCAATTTTCCTTTGAGAATCTTGCCATTGCCCCCCCGCTTCTAATTGGCAGCAATTACGTCATCCACATTTCTCAATTTAGCGCCAACCCAGTTGTTAAAGATTATACGGACTTCATCAATAAATCCACCGCCGATTTTGCAGCAAAAGGACTCTTTGAATACAATGCCATGCCCATCACCGAAGGAAACTTCGTTGAACTTTCAAAGTCGATGGATTTAAACGGATATCGTCAGTTTTCCGAGAAACAATAAGGCTGAATTCTGCGTATATTCGCAATTGATTCATGGCTGCTCCAGGGTTTAAATTCACGTTGATAAAACGCTTTTGGCAATTCCTCATTGGTGGAACCATTGCCGTTTTTTTAGTATTCATTTTGGTCGGTTTTGGCCTGTTCGGCGAAATGCCAGATGTAGAGGATCTAGAAAATCCAAAAAATGCACTTAGCTCAGAAATTCTGGGCGATGATGGCACGTTGATGGGCAGTTTTTATCTAGAGAATCGAATCAACACCGCCCACAAAGACATCGCACCTTGCGTTTTCAACGCGCTGGAAGCAACAGAGGATGTAAGATTTCGTGGTCATTCTGGCATCGACATTCGCGGCACGATACGTGCCGTTGCAGCGCTAGGACAAGACGGCGGAGCATCAACGCTCACCCAACAGTTGTCGGAAAACCTATTTTATCGCCTACAAAAACCCTCCACAAAAATTGGGATGGTGATGCAAAAATTCAAGGAATGGGTTATCGCAGTTGAACTAGAACGTCGCTACACCAAAAACGAAATCATCACTATGTATCTCAATACCGTCCCCTTTTCAGGAATTTCCTTCGGTATCGAGTCCGCTTCAAAAGAGTTCTTCAACAAAAAACCCAAAGACCTCCGCATCGAGGAAGCCGCCGTTTTGATTGGGATGTTAAAGGCAAACCATCGCTATAATCCAAAATTCAATCCCGACAAATCACTATCCAGGCGAAACACCGTTTTGGAGCAAATGAATAAGTATAATTTCTTAACCGACGATAGTTTAGAACTACTCAAAGCCATACCCATAAAAATCAATTATCGCAGCGCCGAAATGGATGGAATGGCCCAGTATTTCAAATTCTATTTGGGCGAATACCTAAAGCCTTGGTGCAAGGAAAAAGGCATCGACCTATACCGTAGCGGATTAAAAATCTACACCACATTGAACCCCAAGTTGCAGCAATACGCAGAAAAAGCTGTGCAGCAGCACATGCCCGAACTTCAATCGCAATTCACTAAAAGCTGGGGCAAAGAAAAACCTTGGCGGTATGTAACAACGCGTGCCGTTATTCCAGGTTTCATCGAAAGCGCCTTAAAACGCACCGAACGATACAAAGGCCTATCCGAAGAAATGGGTGATGATTCTGCCAAAATTATTCAGGAGTTAAAAAAACCCATCAAAATGACCGTCTTCTCTTGGCATGGAGATGTCGATACGATGATGTCGCCCTACGATAGCATGGCCTACATCAAAAAAGTATTGATGGCCGGATTTATCGCCGTTCAACCCGAATCGGGCCATGTAAAAGCATGGGTAGGTGGAATCAACCACAAACACTTTAAATATGATCACGTGAATCGCCGCGCTCGCCGTCAGGTGGGATCTACGTTTAAGCCGATTGTATATGCTACAGCCATCGACATAAACCAGATGACGCCTTGTACGGAATTCCCAAGGGAAAGGACCACATTTTTCTCTGGTGGACAGGAATGGAGTCCGCGCAATGCCGATGGAAAATCGGGTGGCGTTTGGACGATGTCGAGGGGTTGGGCACAATCAGACAATTTGATCACCGCGCAGGTCATGAAAAGCCTAGGTGATGATGCACCAGATATCGTAGTGAAATTTGCTGAACGCGTGGGTATTGAAGCAAACCGAATTCCTAAAGTACCATCAATTTGTTTGGGCACCATGGAATTGTCACCTTTTGAAATGGCAAGTGCCTACTCTGCCTTCGCGAACAATGGATTGTGGGTAGAACCAACCTTCTTGTTGCGCATCGAAGATAAAAATGGCAACATTTTGGAGGATTTCAATCAGCCCAAGACCGACCAGGTATTGAGTGCGGAAAAGGCTTACATGATGTTCCGTATGCTAGAAAATGTGGTAAATGGCGGAACTGGAAGTCGTATTCGTGGCAGCAAATATGCGGTTGAAGGACATATCGCAGGAAAGACTGGAACTACGCAAGGATCAGCCGATGGTTGGTTTATGGGTCTGACGAAAAACCTGGTTTGTGCTACATGGGTAGGTGCAGATGATCCAACGGTGAGGATTCGCGGAACGCTCATTGGTCAAGGCGCCAACATGAGTTTACCCATATTCGCATATTTCATCAAGGCAGCGCTCGACGATAAATCCACGGGGATTTCTTCGGATGCGTTGGAAATGCCGGATGGGTTTGACCTAAGTATATTGGACTGTAGCAAGCGAGCGATGGGCGATGACCGCCGTCCGCCAGCAAATATTCCAGGACTTGGAGAATAAGTTGTTTTTGCTAAATAATTTTGTTATATTTGCACCCTTTAAAAAGTAATAAATCCAATGAAACCCGATATTCATCCATCGACCTACCGCAAAGTTGTTTTCAAAGACATGAGCTGCGACCATAGCTTTATCGTACACAGTTGCGTAAACACAAAAGAATCCATCAAATGGGAAGACGGCAACGAATACCCATTGTACAAATTGGAGATTTCTTCACAATCACATCCTTTTTACACAGGTAAACAGAATTTGATCGACACGGCAGGACGTATCGACAAGTTCATGAAGCGTTACAACAAGAAATAATTCTTGTCGTTTCGTCGATAGACTTAAAAAAGCCAACCCTTCGGGTTGGCTTTTTTGTTTTTCGTGTAAATTTGCGACATGACAACCCTTCTGCAGTTTGTTGAACCCTCACAAATAGAGAACCTCTATCCGCTAACTATTACCAGGCCAGCGGCAGATTTACGCTGTGGTATACTAACCATTGCAGAAAAATGGATGCGCGATTTAGGCATCGAAAAAGAACATACCGGATTCCTTACCCGCGAACACCTAAATCACCCGAAAAGTAGATTCAATGCAGTTAGGGCAACAGAAAGCTCTTCTACAATCATTCAGATTCACGGAGCAATCATCCCCAATCCCTTATTGATTGAGCTTACAAAAGGACTCAAACCTGGAGAAGCCTTATCGCACAACAACGAAATCATCGTTTCCTGCACCACAACTGAGTCGGACGAAATCAGCAACACCATCAATTACTCTGACTCTTTTGACTCAATAAATAGACCTTACCACATTTTTGCGTTAAACGGCAAAGAAATCATTCAAGATTTTGCGAGAATCACGAGCGGCAGATCATCGAGCAGCCTCTCTAGTAGCAACCGCGCGTTTGGCATCCACCCGATTTTCATCGAAGAAGGTGCGAAAGTGGAATGTGCAACACTCAATAGCAACGACGGACCCATTTACATAGGCAAGAATGCCGAAATCATGGAAGGAAGTCTGGTACGCGGTCCTTTTGCGATGTGCGAAGGTGCCGTGCTTAAGATGGGTACCAAAGTATATTCCGCAACTACCCTTGGCCCCTATTGCGTAGCCGGCGGCGAGATTTCAAATGTCGTTTTTTGGGGTTACAGCAACAAAGGCCACGATGGATTTCTTGGCAACGCCGTCTTGGGTGAATGGTGCAACATTGGAGCCGACACAAACGCCTCGAACCTCAAAAACACATACGATGAGGTAAAAGTATGGAATTATAGTAGCGGTCGTTTTGAAAAAAGCGCACAGCAATTCTGCGGTTTAATCATGGGCGATCATAGCAAGTGCGGGATCAATACGATGTTCAACACGGGAACTGTGGTTGGCGTTGGATGCAATTTATTTGGCGCAGGCTTTCCCAGGCAGTTCGTCCCCGATTTCAGTTGGGGCGGTGCACAAGGATTTGTCACACACAAATTGGATGCAGTGCACAAAACAGCGGCATTGGTTTTACCACGCAGAAAACGCGAATATGGCGATTTCGAAAAACAAGTCATGGAATACGCATTCACGATCACAGCGCCACTTCGCGGCGAAGAATAATCCTAAATAACACTAAAACAAAAAGGGCCTTTCGGCCCTTTTTGCTAATAATTTATAAGAATACTTACACTCGAGCGATTCTAATTTATAACGCTGAATTCATACTGCGAACTGCAGCAGCACTCTTCTCAAATTCGGCCTTCTCCTCATCATTCAATTCCAATTCAACAATTCTCTCCCAACCGCTCTTACCTAGGATTACTGGAACACCGATGCAAATATCAGATTGACCGTATTCGCCATCCAAAGAAACGCAGCATGCCATCATCTTCTTCTGATCACAAACAAGGCTCTGAACCAAGACGCTTACCGCAGCTCCAGGAGCATACCAAGCGCTCGTTCCTAACATACCTGTCAATGTAGCACCACCAACCATTGTATCGGCTTTAACTTTCGCTAACACATCAGACGACAACATTTGACTAACTGGAACACCTTTGTACGATGCAAAACGAGTTAAAGGAATCATAGTAGTATCACCATGACCCCCGATCACCATACCATCTACATCAGATGCTGGGCAACCCAACGCAGTTGACAAATAATACTTAAATCTAGCAGAGTCAAGTGCGCCACCCATACCAATAATCTTATGCTTCGATACACCTGCATTTGATTTAGCCAAGTATGTCATTGTATCCATAGGATTACTCACAATCACAAATACTGCATTTGGCGAGTGCGCTAAACAATTCTCCATCACCATTTTAACAATGCCCGCATTGATACCTATCAACTCCTCACGCGTCATTCCTGGCTTACGTGGAATACCACTGGTAATTACCACCACATCACTTCCCGCAGTCTTAGAATAATCATTCGTACTTCCGGAAATGCGCGTATCAAACCCGTTAAGGGCTGCAGTTTGCATCAAATCCAAGGCTTTTCCCTCGGCGAAGTTTTCCTTGATGTCTAACAGCACAACTTCTGCTGCGAAATTTTTGATTGCAATGTACTCCGCACAGCTTGCGCCTACGTTTCCTGCTCCGATGACACTGATTTTGCTCATGACGATGTGATTTTTCTTTTGATAGCGCGAATTTACAAAATCAAAAACGATCTTTTGCGAAAATTCCAACTCATTTACATTAATTAAAAAAAATCAATCCAACTCACTTACTTTTGCAATCCTTTTATAAACTAAACACAAAAAGCAAGTGAAAAACAAATACGTCGACCTAATCAACCAAACATTCTACTTCCCCACAGAAGAGTTCAAGTTAGACAGTAACGACAATTTAGAATTCCACGGAATTCCCATGATGGACCTTATCGAACAATACGGAACACCATTGAAATTCACCTACTTACCCAAGATATCCGAGAATATCCAAAAGGCAAGAACTTGGTTCAATGTAGCCATTGCAAAAGCCGACTATCAAGGCAAATACTTCTATTGCTACTGCACTAAAAGCAATCACTTCTCGCATGTCATCGACGAAGTACTAAAGAACAATGTACACATCGAAACATCGTCGGCCTTTGACATCAACATACTAGAAAACCTATTCGAGCAAGGGAAAATTAGCAAAGACAAGTTCATCGTTTGTAACGGCTTCAAGAAGGAAAACTACATCGAAAACATTGCAAATCTGATCAATAACGATTGGACAAACGTGATTCCTGTCATGGATAACAGCAATGAGATTGACTTACTTACCCAATACACCGACAAACCCGTTACAGTTGGAATTAGAATTGCCGCGGAAGAAGAACCCAAATTCGAATTTTACACTTCGCGATTAGGCATCGGATACAAAGACTTGGTCAACTTTTACAGAACCAAAGTAAAAAAGAACAAAAATGTGAAGTTGAAAATGCTCCACTTCTTTATCAATACTGGCATTTACGACACTGCTTACTATTGGAATGAATTACACAAGTGTTTAAAGGTGTATTGCGAACTCAAGCAGGAATGTCCAGACCTCGACACCTTGAATATTGGCGGTGGATTCCCGATTAAAAACTCACTTACATTTGATTACGATTACGAATACATGGCCACGGAAATCGTGAGTCAGATTAAGCAAGTATGTACTGAGAATAACATCCCTGAACCACACATCTTCACAGAATTTGGATCATTCACGGTGGGCGAAGCTGGAGGAAATATCTATTCTGTCCTCGATCAAAAATCACAAAACGATCGTGAAAAATGGAATATGATCGATTCAAGCTTTATGACTACCCTTCCTGATGCTTGGGCAATCAACAAGAAATTCATTATGCTTCCCATCAACCGTTGGAACGAGGAGCAAGAGCGCGTATTGTTGGGCGGAATCACTTGCGATAGCGACGATTACTACAACTCCGAGCAGCACGTGAACGCGATTTATCTTCCGAAATACGACCCAGCAGATCCATTGTACTTAGGATTCTTCAACACGGGCGCATACCAGGAAAGCATTGGCGGCTATGGTGGAATTCAACACTGTCTTACCCCAGCGCCAAAACACGTGATTATTGATCGCGATGAAAACGGCGACCATCACTTCAGATTGTTCTCTAAAGAGCAGAGTTACAAGAGCATGCTGAAAACGTTGGGATACATGTAATTCTATCTGGGGAATTTTACAAGAAAATTTCACAAAGTTTACATTTTCAGAATCAGTAATCACGAACAAAATCGTGAACTTTGTGTTATAATTTAAATATAGCATATGTCAGATTCACATCATAACGAAAATCCTACCGGAGAGGCGAAATGCCCCTTCAACCATGGACAAGGCCCTAAAGTAGCAGGCGCCGGAACAAGCAACCAAGATTGGTGGCCAAACCAATTGAATTTAAACGCTTTACGTCAACACTCTACACTGTCAAACCCCTTAGGCGACGATTTTAATTATGCCGAGGAATTCAACAGTTTAGACCTAAACGCACTTAAGCAGGACATTACAGAATTAATGACAACATCTCAGGATTGGTGGCCTGCAGATTACGGTCATTACGGTCCTTTTTTCATCCGTATGGCTTGGCACAGTGCTGGAACCTATCGTACATCGGACGGTCGCGGTGGTGCAGGAGCTGGAATGCAACGATTTGCACCATTAAATAGCTGGCCCGACAATACCAACTTAGACAAGGCTCGCTTGTTGCTTTGGCCCATCAAACAGAAATACGGTCAAAAAATCTCTTGGGCCGATTTGATGATACTGGCAGGAAATGTCGCCCTTGATTCCATGGGATTCAAAACCTTTGGTTTCGCTGGCGGTCGCGCCGATGTCTGGGAAGCAGAAGAAGTATACTGGGGTTCAGAGCGCAAATGGCTAGAAGACAAGCGCTACGTGGGTGACCGCGAATTGGAAAACCCTTTGGCTGCAGTTCAAATGGGATTGATTTACGTAAATCCAGAAGGCCCTAACGGCAACCCCGATCCTATAGCTTCAGCAAGAGACATTCGCGAAACCTTCGCTAGAATGGCAATGGACGATATCGAAACGGTGGCTTTGATTGCTGGCGGACATACTTTCGGTAAAACACACGGTGCTGCAGACCCTAGTAAATACGTAGGACCAGAACCTGCCGGAGCTGATATCGCAATGCAAGGTATGGGCTGGAAAAACACTTTTGGAACTGGAAACGCAGGCGACACCATCACCAGCGGATTGGAAGGTGCTTGGACAACCACACCAACACAGTGGAGCAACAATTACTTTGAGAACTTATTTGGCTACGAATGGGAACTCACAAAAAGCCCAGCAGGAGCGCAACAATGGAAACCCAAAGGCAATGCAGGTGAAGGATTAGTGCCCGACGCGCACGACGCAGCAAAGAAACATGCACCGTTTATGCTAACAACCGATTTGGCTTTGCGTTTAGATCCATCGTATGAGAAAATTTCTCGTCGTTTCTTGGAAAACCCTGAAGAATTTGCCGATGCTTTCGCTCGTGCTTGGTTCAAATTAACACACCGCGATATGGGACCAAGAGACCGTTATTTGGGATCAGATGTTCCAGCGGAAGTATTGATTTGGCAGGACCCTATCTCAAAACCGACCTATACCGCATTGGATTCAGCGGATATCAACGCAATTAAATCAACCATCGAAGCTTCTGGATTAACCGTATCTCAATTGGTTTCAACGGCTTGGGCTTCGGCTTCAACATTCCGTGGATCAGACAAACGCGGTGGAGCCAATGGCGCGAGAGTTCGATTGGCACCTCAAAAATACTGGAAGGTGAATAATCCGAGTCAATTGGGACACGTGATCGACACCCTCGAAAACATCCAAAAATCGTTCAATACAAGCCAAACCAACGGCAAAGGCATTTCTCTTGCCGATACTATTGTTTTGGCGGGATGTGTAGGCGTTGAAATGGCTGCAAAAAACGCAGGTCATTCTATCGCAGTGCCATTTACCCCAGGTAGAGGCGATGCAAGCGAAAAAGAAACCGATGTCGCTTCCTTCTCTGTATTGGAACCCCATGCGGATGCTTTCAGAAACTACAACAGCAACCACAGATTGGGTACGTCTGAAGAATTGATGATAGACCAAGCGCAATTATTGAACTTGACAGCCCCGGAAATGGCAGTATTATTGGGTGGAATGCGTGTTTTGAATACCAATTTCGACAATTCAAATCACGGTGTATTCACCAAGCGTCCAGAAGCCCTTACGAACGATTTCTACGTCAACCTAATGGACATCAACACCACTTGGTCAGCTGTATCGGACAAACAAGACGAATTCGTTGGTAAACATCGTGCAACAGGTGAAACCTTGTGGACTGGAACGCGCGCCGACCTAATCATGGGCTCAAATTCTGAGCTTAGGGCAATTGCTGAAGTGTATGGATACACATCTGCCGAATCAAAATTTGTCAAGGATTTTGTTGCCGCTTGGCACAAAGTGATGAATTTAGACCGATTCGATATCTGATTTCATTAACAACTCACCAAGGAACCGCAAACTTGAATTAAGTTTGCGGTTCCTTTTTTTTAATCCCATGTCAAACGACCCCTTACACGGCATCACCCTTGAGCGAATTATCATCGAGTTACAAGAGAAATACGGATGGGAAGGATTGGCCGATCGCGTTCGGATTAATTGCTTTTACGAAAACCCCAGCGTTCAATCGAGCTTGAAATTCCTAAGAAAAACGCCTTGGGCCAGAAAAAAAGTGGAAGACCTTTATATCCGATTCAAAACCAAATAATCAAACAATGGCTATGAAAATTTCAACGGTTGATCATTTTCTCACCTCTGGCTGCGGTCGTTGCAAATACTTTGATACACCCCAATGCAAAGTGCACACTTGGAGCGAGGCTTTGCATCTCCTCAGAGAAACAATGCTCAATAGCGGACTAAAGGAGGAAATCAAATGGGGATTCCCTTGCTACAGCAATTCGGACAATAAGAACATTCTCATGATTGGGGCCTTCAAAGAATTCTGTTCATTGAGTTTTTTCAAGGGTGTTTTGCTTACCGATACGCATCAACTACTACAAAAAGTGGGAGAAAATTCTCAAACGATGCGACTGCTTAAGTTCACCAGTCCCGAGCAAGTAATTGAGCACAGCACCATCATCAATCAGTATATCTTAGAAGCCATTGAGATTGAGAAATCAGGTGTAAAAATCCCGAAACCAGACCCTTCGCAACTCGACCTTTGTCAGGAGTTAGTGTTGAAATTTGAAGAATTGCCAGAATTGAAAAGCGCATTTGAGAAACTCACACCCGGACGTCAAAGAGGCTATAAGCTTCACTTCTCCGATGCAAAACAATCAGCCACCAGAATAGCGAGAATTGAAAAGTACATCCCAAAGATTTTGAGTGGCAAGGGATTTCAAGATTAAGAGGTAATAACCCGGCAATTATTTTGATTTCCATTGTTGGACGTAATGGATGACGCCCATCCCAACGATCATGATTAAGGCGTTGCCTATCAAACTCTCGTAACCTATCACGTAATCCCCAAACCAGGGCTTTCCGGCAGGATTTACATTGTACCACAATTTCTCAACGGCATTAAACAAAGTCGAATCTCGTCCCGAAGCCCAAACACCAGCCGCATCGCTCAATTTCAATAGATATGTAATAATCGGAGAGATCAAACTCCAAATCACAACCCACGCCCCCCGAGGATTCCAGCGGGTAAATATCCCCACCAAAAACAATCCCAACAGCGGACCATAAGTATATGTCGCTACCATCAAAACCGTATCGATCAAAGAACTTTCATTCAACCAGTAAAACAGCAGAATACAAAAGAATAGCGCAACGGCAAATCCAAAATGCAAGCGCTGCCTTATTTTTCGCTTGTACCCATCTGAATGCGTATCATCCGTATCGCCAAATCCCAAAAAGTCGTGATACACGCTGGTTGTCAATGTGGTTAAAACACTATCCGCACTGCTAAACGTAGCCGCACTCAACCCCAACATAAAGGCAAATGGCACTAACCAAGGCTCACCAAACAAATTCAGATGTCCGTTCAACGCCAACATAGGAAAAATCCCATCGGTGGATGGTTTGCCGTTCAATGTTGGAATTGCGATTTGATACTTCTGCAAATACGCGTGTAACATCACACCCAAACTGAGAAAAAATACATTCACCACCATCACAACCAATCCTGTGGTCACCATGTTTTTCTGTGCATCGCCGAGTGATTTACAACTCAAATTCTTTTGCATCATGTTCTGATCCAAGCCCGTCATCGCAATACACATCGCTGCACCACCCAGAAACTGCTTCCAAAAATTCAATTTACTATTGCCATCCCAAACAAAGACATCACTCATTTCAGTCGACATAATTCGATGCCATGGTGAATCGCCACCCTTCTGCCAAAAATCGAACCACTCCAAACCATCGGCCAAGGCAAAGACGCAAACCAAAACACCGCCAATCAGAAATACGCTCTGCAAAGCATCTGTCACAACGAGTGTTTTTATGCCGCCTTTCATCGTATAGGCCAAAATCAAAAGAATGATTACAATAACCGAAACAAAGAAGGGAACGCCCATGGGTCCAAACAAATAGGTCTGTAACACCGCTACCGTTAAAAATAAACGAGCCGCGCTACCCAGCAATCGCGACAAGACAAAAAACGATGCCCCAACCCTTTGATGCTCCAAACCCAATCTCGTACCCAAATAGGAATAGATAGACGTCAAATTTTGCTTGTAATACAAAGGCAACAAAACATAGGCTATCACGAAGTAACCGGCTACATAGCCAAATACAACTTGCATATAACTCCAATGGGCAACATTCACCGCTCCAGGGACAGAAATAAAGGAAACGCCACTCATACTATCGCTCAGCATTCCCAGCGCCACCATCCACCAAATACTCTGCTTATTGCCAACAAAATAACCATTGTCGTTCGCTTTTTTCCCCGTCACATACCCCACAAAAAGCAGCATAAAAAAATACAAGGCCAAAGCCAATAAGATCAAATCGTAACTCATGGAGTGGTTTTCTTTTTAGGCAAATTCAACAAAGTGCGCAACGATTCATCGTTATACAATTGCTCACCAGCCAATTGCAATGGCAAATACATCAGACTATTATTTTTGATCTCTAGCTTTCTGAATGCGTCGCCCGTTAATGCGTAAAACCTCCCCTCGGTATCTTTCGCGGCAAAAAAAGCAACCCTAGCAGGATCCAATTGCAATAAAAATTCTCGGGTCTGCATTACGGGTGTGATTGCTCCTGTTGGAACAGAGTATACCTGAACCGCATCGGGTTTTTTATAGCCCACAACAAACTGAGCAACATCTATAGGTGCCTGACCTTGATCCGACACAACCACATTTAATGCCATGACCGAATCGGGAGCCATCGGCGATGCCCAAGCGAATCGTCCCAAACTCCTAATCTTAAATGAATTCCTAACGATACCCTTAGGTAATGCCCCCGTTTCCAATGCCAAAACCGCGGTTTGCTGAAATTGTTTTTGAAATTGCTGACCTTGATACACTTGAAAAGCGTGGTCTTTTTGCAAATGCAAAGCCAATACTTGTCTGATTAACTTTTCAAATTTCACCTGCTCACGGCTTGCCTTCTTCGGATTGTCTGACCAGCGCGTTTTCGGCTGTAACAATTCGATTTGATACAACCCCTCTGAACTTCGTAGTAAAATATTCACTTGATTTCCACTTTGATAGAGTGAAAAATCCCAAAACTTATGTGCCCTAAAAAACAAGTCCATCACCTCTTTCTTGTCCCAATTTGTTCGAAAAGCTAGGGGATAATCCCTCAACGGCTTCAACTCAGGAAACAACAGCTCCGTTTTATCATACAGAACCATTTCAAACACCCCTTTTTCTGTCGCTTCCTTGCCTTGATACTTTCTCACCCCAATCACACCCCTACCACGACGCAATAGGGTTTGGCTTTCATTGGCGGCTTTCTCACCAACCCTAGCCACTTGAAATTCCGAAAACTTAGCCATCGCTTGCTTGCTTTCCTCCGGATTTAACAAATAATTATATCCCTGTGTCCCAATCCTCTCCTCCAAACCAGCCAAATTTACCGAAGTCTGAACTGTCGCTGTTTTTCTTCCCGCATAAAACTGATAAAAATCTATAGCCGCAATATTGTCGTCCGTAAAATCATAATCGTAATCATAATGATTCTTCCAACGATTCGTTGTTGCATCCCATGCATAAAAACGAGCATTGTAATCTGGCGCACAAACAAATCTCACCTCAATAAAATAGCCATCTTTCACCTTTAACACCTGTTTGCCAGAAAACGCCTCGATGTCTAAAACCATAGAAGACGCCAACGTATATTTCCTGCCGCCACTATCAAGCGTGAGCAACGGCGCATAGGCCATCTGTCGTTGAACATCGTTCATGACCTTGATTCTCAAGCGATAGGACCCCAGCCAATCTTTACCATCCGCCGTAACCATCCCGCCTTTTGGCACCATAACAACCACCGATTGATCGGCCGCAAACAATCGATCTTCACTGTTATTCCCCGAAAATTCGAACCATCCTTCCGAAAAATCCCTCAACAACGGCTCGGTGATGGGCTTTGGGAACTGCGACTTACCCTGCAATGGAGTCAAAGGGATTGAAAGTGCAAAATCGTTGTACTTTTCTGCCGACGGATCCGCAATTCCCCCTTCCTCCGAAGACGCAACAACCGGAAAAAAGTCACTGATAAATTTCTGTTCCGCACTCAATAGCGTTGGGTCCGAAGTCATATAATGCAAGGAAATAGGATGGATTCTACTCTGCTCCTCCATTGCCCCATTGCGCTTTGTCATTACGATGCTCTTTTCATAATACCCCACCTGAATAGACATATCGCCGAGCAATGTCACGTCTTTTTCCATCACCCACGATGCATTGTCGATGATATTCAAACGATGCAACTTCGTCAACGACTTAACCCCAACTGGCAGATGATACAACCGATCCAGCGACACCCCCAGTTCTTCTGTATTGGGCAAATAATCCACCACCGCATCGATGGCCAAGCTAGCCTCCTTCTGATTGTACGGCGCAATTAAACTTATGCGTTTACAGGCCTTCCAATCTTTAAAAAACGAATAATCATCCGGTACGGTCTGAAACACCAAGGTAACACCGGGAATCAACGACCAATTTTTGTTCATCAACAAAGCATCTTCTTTGCCATCGGGGACATATAAGACCAAGCTATGTAACCATTCCAACTGACTTAAATCTTCATCGGAAAGAATCCCTTGATATCGCTGTAACACGGCCTCTTCCAAATTATCTAGCTTTCCCAACACCGCCGCAACACGCGCAATATCAATGTCGGCAGATACGCGAATCCGCTGAACTTGCACAAAATTGGGGAGGTTACTCGCCACAAATTGCAAATCAGCAGGAGTGGTAATTTCCACGTACATAGTATATCCAGGGACTGAAGATTTCGGTTTTACATAGGATGTTTGACCTTCAGCTTCTTCAATAAACAACAACCCCAAAAACATTAATAGCAAAGATCTTAGGAAAACATACCTACCTGAATGTATGTTATGAATCTTAAATTTTAACATGGTTGGTTGTATATGATTATCTGGGTCTACCATAAAGGCCTGGAAGGCAAGTTTACACTATTTTAGACCAAGTTCTGATATCAAATAATTTATGTGTCAACAAGCCTGTTTGTTCATTCACGATGCCATTGGCGGTTAACTGATCGATGCGCACCTTACCATAGGCATGAATGATCCTATCATCGTCTAACAGAATTCCTACATGGGTCACTTTCCCATCGACATTGGCAAAATAGGCTAGGTCGCCTGGCTTGCGTTGATCCCACATCTCAATACTCCCACAAAGGGCTTGTTGATAGGCATCGCGGGGCATATTAATGCTCAACATCTGACCTATGGCTTGCACCAAACCACTACAATCTATGCCCCAAATGGAACGACCGCCCCACAAATAGGGGGTGTTCAGGAAGGCCTCCGCCGCTGCCGCGGCTCCGGCCACCAAAAATTTACCGCCCCGGTAATAATAAATACTTCCATCAATCACAATCCGACCAGAATCAGGGACGCGGCATCCAGGCGACAACAAAATCTTATCCCCTTCATCGCCCAAAAAATAACTCCCCAACTCGGAAACTATAACCCAATCCGTTTTCTCCAAAGAAGAAAAATCCCTCAAATACATTTCAGGAATCCAACCCACATATCCATCAAAATCCATCCTTACCTGCAACCACTCCCCATCACTTCCCACCACACTGCAAACCTCCCCAAACAACATCGAACTCACCATCTCACTCTTCGAACTGCTCGAAGCGCGCATAGGAACCCATGATTGTAGGCAGATTCGCTGTACCATACTTATAAATGCAGTCGCTCTTTTCGATCCAACAACAAAGCAACGTCTTCCTCGTGATCAGGATCCGGAACACAACAATCTACCGGACAAACCGCAGCACATTGAGGCTCCTCATGGAAACCCGTGCACTCAGTACATTTGTCGGGAACAATAAAATATACTTCCTGACTGACTGGCGCAAATTTCTCATCTACATTAACCAAACGACCATCGGCCAACAAAAACTCACCCTTAACGCCCGTACCGTCGGCAATAGCCCACTCAACCCCCGCCTCATAAATTGCATTGTTAGGACATTCAGGCTCGCAAGCCCCGCAGTTAATACACTCTTCTGTGATAATGATTGCCATAATATATATTACAAAGTTAAAGGCCTTTTGTAACTTCGAATCAATTTTTTAACCCACAACCATGGAAATAGCCATTTTTTCGGACATACACGACAACCTTAAGAATCTCGAATTGGCGATCAACCAAATCAAAGACCGAGGCATCAATAAATTAATCTATTGCGGCGACTTCTGCGCTCCCTTTGTGATGAAGCAACTCGGACAGAGCGGCCTAGAAATTCACGCAGTTTGGGGCAACAACGATGGCGATCGATTTAAGCTCACCCAAATAGCAGATCAATTCCCCACAATCAAGCTTTATGGCGAATACATCGGCGATGAAGACTGTCTCTTAGAAATCGATGGGGTAAAAATTGGCGTCACCCATTATCACTTCTATGCCAAAACGATGATCAAAACCGGCTGGTACGATTTGGTTTGCTTTGGACATTCCCATAAATCACTCAAGCAAAAATTTGGCAATTCACTTCTAATTAATCCAGGAGAAGTTGCAGGCATTTTTGGCCCCGCCACCTACGCCATTTACGATACGCAGCTTCGCGGATCAGAAATTATCACCTTGTAATCTCAGGGAATCACCCCTCCAATTGCCGCCAGTACCGATGGATGGGCATGACTTCTGATGTGCTCAATAATCGCATTCACGTTTTCATCCGCTGGCCCATTGTTTTCAATCACCAAATCACAACGATTCTTGTGTGGCAAAATATGATTGTTAAATGCAGGCATCACATGGAACTCCCATTGATGCAAACTTCGCTTTAGCGGAATCCCCCTCTCCCTAACATCCCTGTCTTTGCGTCGCTGAAAACACAACTCCAAATCGCAATCAATAAAAATCCGGTAATCCAGCAACGAATCCACCGCAACATAATCCATCACAAACAGACCCTCAACCAATAAAATTGGTGCCGGACTTACAATTTCCGTACGATCGGGTGCGTCGTAGTTTTCAAACTGATACTTCTTGATCAACACAGGTCGATAAGCGATTAAACTCATCAAATCCTCATGAAATCGTTCCGAAAACAAGGCAGATGGCAAATCGTAATTGGCCTCACCAAACTCGTCTACGTGTTGCATTTCTAGTGGCTTGTAATAATCATCAAAGCCAACAACCGTGACCGCATCGCCCAACCGAGCTCTAAGGGCATCAACAAAAAACGTTTTTCCCGCGCCCGACAACCCTGTTAGACCCAAAACAAAGGGCTCAATACTGCTTGTCTTTTCCAAATCCCCCTGCCCCATCAACGCTTATTTACTTTGAAATACTTCTCCTTCAACACCTCACCCTTATCGTCGTACACCTGCTCCACCAAAGGCTCGCCATTATTATCCATGAAAATCCATCGACCCACCATTTCGCCATCCAAATACGACCCACTTCTTTGCTGGTAATGACTTACCTGACCGTGAACCCATGGACCTTGCCTCACACCCTCTTCGAACATGCCTTCCGATTCTACCTTCAACTTCATCTTCTTGATGGCATCATCCCAAGCGTCTTTCATTTCCATGAACCGACCATCACGCTGATCTTCTATAAACGTTTCGATGCGAAGCGTATCGCCAAAAGCATTGTATTCGATAAACGCCCCATTTCGCTTGCCCGACTTCCATCTCGACTCTGCAATCAAATTGCATGTCACCGCATCGTATACGCGAGAAATACTGTCGTGCTTGCCATCCTTATAATAGTCTTCATTGGCCGCGCAACCATTGCGATGGAACAAATAATATCTACCATGTGGCATTCCTTTTTTGTATTCCTTAACGTATCGTAAAATCGAATCAGGATAATAAGAAATCACAGCACCATCGGGCATATCGTTATCAAAATTCGCAATCTGCTCCACCTTTCCATTGTCGAAATAAGAAATGGCCGAACCTTGCCTAATGCCTTCACGGTAATGTTTAACGTACATCGGCAAACCGTTCATATAATACCCTTTCACTTCACCGTCCAAACTGTCGTTTTTAAAACTACCTTCCACCACAACGACCCCAGTTTTTTCATCGGCGTATTTAAAATAGCCATTTTTCTTACCACTTTCCCAGGTCTCTTCAGCCACAAAAATCCCTTTTTCGGTTAGCTCCTTGTAAGTGCCATTTTTATACCCATTCAAATACCCTTGCTCCGTATTGATCCGATTATCAGGCCACAATACGATGGCTATACCTGTAAATGGCGAGGAACCCTCCATCTGTGAATTGGCTTTCATAGGGGCGTAGGCGACACCATTTCTTAACTCCAAGGCCGATGCAAGCACCTTTCTAACCAAGGGGTAATTCTTTTCTTTTTGGGGCTGAGAAAACACAGTGACTGGAATCCAACCACAAACAACCAAAGTGAGACAATAGATTAAACGACGCATGTAATTAATTTTTTCAAAATTAAAGGGGAGTATTAGATTTGTGGTCAGCATTTTTCCCACAATATGCAACATTTTGACTGGGTGCAACAAATTTGTGAATCCAAAGCCATGGTAACGGCCGAATTTCCGTTCAACGAAACTACCATCGTATGGAAAGTTGCGGGTAAAATGTTTTGCCTCGGCGACATCGAATCATTTCAGTCCATAGCATTAAAATGCGACCCTGAAAAAGCCTTAGAACTGCGGGCAGAGCATCCCCAAATCACGGGGGCTTTCCACATGAGCAAAGTCCACTGGAACGATATTACTTTTGAAGGATTGTCCAAGCCGTTCGTTGAATCACTCATAAACCACAGTTATGAAATTGTGGTACAGAAATTGCCAAAGAAAACCCGAGAAATAATTTTACATCAATGAGAAATACACTCACTACCCTCGCCGCATTGGCGGTTAGTAGCTTCAGCCAGATGGCTTGGGGCAACAGCACAGCAATTAATTACAACATGGATAACGAGAATTTAGAACAAGACGGTCAGCCCCAGTTGGCAGATGGCCTGTATGCACAAATGACTACCAACAAAGGCACCATTTTGCTTCAGTTGAATTTCAAAGAAACCCCTCTAACGGTTTGCAACTTTGTTGGATTGGCCGAAGGCACAATTTCTAACACCGCAAAACCCGCAGGCACCCCCTACTATGATGGTTTGAAATTCCACCGAGTAATCGCCAATTTCATGATTCAAGGTGGCGACCCACTAGGAAATGGAAGCGGTGGCCCAGGGTATCAATTCGCCGACGAATTCGTAAAGAGTTTGCGTCACTCTGGCCCAGGAATTTTGTCGATGGCTAACGCCGGAGCCGGCACCAACGGTTCACAGTTTTTCATCACCCATACAGCTACCGGATGGCTCGACGATAAACACACCGTTTTTGGTCATGTTGTGAGTGGAATGGAAGTAGTAAACGCCATCGCACAAGACGATAAAATCGAAAAACTTACCATCATCCGTAAAGGAAAAGAAGCGAAATCTTTCAAATCCGACGATGCAACTTTCAAGAAAATGCAAGCAGACGATATAGCTAAGGCCGAAGCGGCCATCAAATCTCTCACTGAAGGATTTGAAAATTGGGTAAAAACCAACTACCCTACAGCCAAACAAACTGCCTCAGGATTGTGGTATGTTGTTGAACAAGCTGGAACTGGCGCTCAAGCCGTTTCTGGTAAAAATGTAAGTGTTCACTACAGCGGAAAGTTGGACGATGGCACTGAGTTCGACAACTCTTACAAGAGAGGTCAGCCAATCGATTTCAAATTGGGCGTAGGTCAAGTAATCCCAGGTTGGGACGAGGGCATTGCCTTGATGAGCGTAGGAGCAAAATACAAATTGATCATCCCATCTAAATTGGGTTATGGAAAGCAAGGTGCGGGTGGAGTAATTCCTCCAAATGCCACTTTGATTTTCGACACCGAATTGGTGGACGTAAAATAATTCCAAGGATTTTTTTTGGAGATTCAAAGAAGCGGGGCCTCGTCACAGACGAGGCCCCGCTTCTTTGTTGAAAACTCCCGAATTACTTTCGCATTCACACATTAATCTTACGTTATTTTTGTATCCCGTAACATCACCTTCCCTTAAGGGGAAATCACCATGAAAAAAGCCAAATACATCTTTGTTACGGGGGGCGTAACATCATCCTTGGGTAAAGGAATCGTAGCCGCATCTCTAGCCAAACTTCTGCAAGCCCGTGGCTTTCGCACCACAATCCAAAAGTTCGATCCGTATATTAACGTCGACCCAGGAACCCTCAACCCCTACGAGCATGGTGAATGTTATGTTACCGAAGATGGCGCTGAAACCGATTTAGATTTGGGCCACTACGAACGCTTTTTGAACGTCCCCGGTTCTCAAGCCAACAACGTAACAACCGGCAGAGTTTATCAAACCGTAATTGAGAATGAACGTCGCGGCGACTACCTAGGAAAAACAGTTCAGGTTATTCCTCATATCACAGACGAAATCAAACGCCGAATGAAAATCCTTGCGGAAAATGGTGAGTTTGATATCGTAATTACAGAAATTGGTGGTACCGTGGGCGACATCGAATCCCTACCTTATGTAGAAAGTCTGCGTCAGCTCCTTTGGGAAGAAGGCCATGAAAATGCTCTGGTAGTGCACCTAACATTAATCCCTTATTTGAGTGCCGCCGGCGAATTAAAAACTAAACCCACGCAGCATAGCGTTAAGCAATTGCTAGAATTGGGCGTCCAACCTGATATTTTGGTTTGTCGTTGCGAAAGACCCATCACCGCAGAAATACGCAGGAAATTGGCGTTATTCTGTAACGTTCAACCCAATGCCGTTATCGAAGCGATGGACTTAAAAACCATCTACGAAGCACCTTTGGCGATGTTAAAGGAAAAGCTCGACAAAGTAGTTTTGGGCAAATTGAAATTGAGTGCCAAAACAGAACCCAACCTCGACCAATGGCGCGACTTCCTTTTCAAATTGGAGCATCCCAAAAGCGAAATCAATATTGCATTGGTAGGTAAATATGTTGAGTTACCTGATGCTTACAAATCAATAAACGAAGCATTTATCCATGCCGGCGCAAGCAATGATTGCAAAGTTAAATTGACTTATGTTAATTCAGAGCTGCTGACTTTGGAAAATGCCGCCAAAAAATTATCGGGTTACGATGGCGTTTTGGTAGCTCCAGGCTTTGGCCATCGTGGCATTGACGGAAAATTGGAAGCCATTCGATATGTCCGTGAAAACAAAATACCATTCTTTGGCATCTGTTTAGGAATGCAGTGCGCTGTGATTGAATTTGCAAGAAATATCTGTGGATTAACAGGCGCTTTTAGCACCGAAATGGACCCAAACACGCCCTACCCTGTAATCGACTTAATGGAAGAGCAAAAGGAGCATACGCAAAAAGGGGGTACGATGCGATTGGGCGCTTACGATTGCAAATTGGAAAAAGATTCCAAAGCCTACAAAGCCTATGGTAAGTCGATGATTAGCGAAAGACACCGTCACCGCTATGAATTCAACGACAAATACAAGAAACAAATTGAGTCGGCTGGCATGCGTATTACAGGAACCAATCCTCAAACTGGACTGGCAGAAATCGTAGAGATTCCAACACATCCATTCTTTGTCGGCGTGCAGTTTCACCCCGAACTTAAAAGTACGGTAGCTACTCCTCACCCATTGTTTGTGAAGTTCGTGAAAGCTTGCTTGAAGTAATTTAATGACGATGCACAAGTACTAGGTCTGTATAGACGGGCAAGTGATCTGAAAATCCATTCATATATTTTTTGCCGGCGAAGGTTCGCAAGGGCCAACCGTCGTATTTATTGCCGTCGTGTTGTAGCATCCAAGGACGTTTGTAGACATTGATGCGGGGCGAACCCAAAAGCTTGTTTTTGTATGAATTGAGATGACTTGGTGTCTTCTTCGATCCGCTGCCTGACGATTCATGGCTATGCAAATTGGTATAATACAAGGGCCTACTAATCATGATTTGATCAAACATATTCCATCCGGTGTGCCAAGCGATTGTACCTACGGTGCTATCCGCTTGTCGGGCCAAAAACGCCAAATTCACAATGGAATGAAAGGCATCACCTGCTTGAAGTCCTTCTGTGATGGAGAGATCTTCTGGATCATCGTTAAAGTCGCCCATGATCAGAAAATTCGCCGGAATGGTTGGATTGTTTTGCAGGGTTTGTGCAAGGGCGGTGGCGGCGGCCATGCGGCTTGCCGCACTGGCCGCACCACCGCGCCGACTTGGCCAGTGGTTAATAAATACTGCCATGGAATCACCCGTACCTTTCTCTACCAAATGAACCCGCATGATACTCCGCGTAGCATAACCATCTGGCAAAGTAATCGGGGTCATATAAATTCCAGAAATTCTAAATAATTCGGCGTTATACATCAAAGCCACATCTATTCCCCTTAGATCTGGAGATTCCCTATGCGCAATCTCAAACTTCCCCTTCATCACCGAGCTATTGGAGCGCAAATCCTCCAAAACAAAAGCATTCTCTAATTCCACCAATCCCAAAATATCCGGTTCGATGCTATCAATAACCTTAGCCATATTCCGCAACTTACTCTTATACCTCTCACCGTTCCACGCATTCGCCGAATTGGGCAAAAACTCCGCATCGTCGTTTGGACCGTCTACCGTATCAAACAAATTCTCTAGATTGTAGAACGACACCCGAAATGGCTTCACCGTTTGCTGATTGGAACCCGATACAAGTCTTGCGTCTTCCTTGGACCAATGTTTTTTGGCACCCATCGACCCACAACCCGCCAATATCATAAGGAAACCCAAACCGAGGGTCAGCTTTACTTCAAAAAAAGAATTTACTTTCAGCATACAGAGGCAAAGATAGATATCTCAACCGAAGCAATAATGCAATTGTATCCGGAAGTCGAACTTCCCCGATTAAATAATATTAACGACTGTAATTTGGCGCTTCGCGAGTAATCGATACATCATGAGGATGACTTTCTCTCATACCTGCATTGGTGATGCGAACAAATTTCGATGTCTGCAATTCATCGATCGTAGCCGAACCACAATAGCCCATGCCCGCACGAATACCTCCAACCAACTGATACAACACCTCAGACACCTGTCCTTTGTATGCCACAGAACCCACAATGCCTTCAGGCACCAATTTGGAAACCTCGTCTTCGGCATCCTGGAAATAACGATCCTTAGAGCCGTCTTTCATCGCTTCGATGCTACCCATTCCGCGATAGCCTTTCACTTTGCGTCCTTCAAAGAAGGTCGTTTCACCTGGGGCTTCTTCGGTACCCGCAAACAATCCACCAGCCATTATCACATTTGCTCCAGCAACCAATGCTTTCACGATGTCGCCGCTGTAGCGAATTCCGCCATCGGCAATTACAGGAATACCTGTACCTTCAAGGGCTTGAGCCGCTTCCATTATGGCTGTCAATTGAGGCATACCAATACCTGCGATAATACGAGTGGTACAAATACTACCTGGCCCCACACCCACTTTCACAGCGTCCGCGCCCGCTTCGGCCAAGGCCTTCGCTGCGGCTCCCGTTGCAACATTTCCCGCAATGATTTGCAGCTGAGGGAAAGCCGTTTTTACACGTCTAACTTCATCGAGTACTCCTTTGGAATGTCCGTGGGCGGTATCAATCGCAATGACATCTACGCCTACTGCAACCAGAGCGCTTACACGTTCTAAGGTATCGGCGGTAACACCTACCGCGGCACCCACAACCAAACGACCGTGAGCGTCTTTACAAGCTTTTGGATGGTTTTTTACTTTTTGAATATCTTTAAAAGTAATCAAGCCAACCAGTTTATTGTCGCCATCAACGATGGGCAATTTTTCAATTTTGTATTTCTCTAAAATCTCCTGAGCCCCTTTCAAGTCTGTACCTAACGCTGCCGTAATCAAATTATCACGGGTCATCACATCGCTTACTTTCTTATCCAAGTCCTTTTCAAAACGTAAATCTCGGTTGGTAATAATTCCCACCAATTGATTCTTATCGTTTACCACGGGAATTCCACCAATTTTGTGATCACGCATCAAATTCACTGCTTCGCGCAGAATAGCATCGGCAGGTAATGTCACAGGCTCCATGATCATCCCACTTTCGGAGCGCTTCACTTTTTTCACCTCCTCGGCCTGACGGGCGATGGTCATGTTTTTATGAATGATACCAATCCCCCCTTCACGCGCGAATGCAATGGCCATCCCGCTTTCGGTAACGGTATCCATTGCGGCCGACATGATAGGAATATTGAGGCGCAGATTGCGGGTCAATTGAACCGATGTATTTACGTCGCGAGGCAAAACCTCAGAGTAACGTGGAACAACAAGAACGTCATCAAATGTGAGTCCTTCTAGGGCGATTTTGGAATTGTTTTGGGTTGACATGCAAATAACGAATTAAGAGAGAAAATGGTGTGGTTATTTGCAGTGCAAAGATAGGCGATTTGATTTAAAGTGCCAAATACTATAAAGAATACCGTTGTATAAGAGTCTATTCCCGGGGTGATTTAGCGGGATGAATTAAAATTCGCAACAGACAACAACGAAAAAGCGGGGCACTCTCGCGCCCCGCTTTTTATCAATCGAATCCAAAGAAACGATTAAGGTCTTTTGCGGAAATTCATTGTCAGACTGCTGTTCTGCAAGAAACTGTCTCTTCTGAACTGCAAATTATTGTCATCAATCAAAACCAAGGTTGCCTTTTCGCCATCCAACGTAAAGGTCTTTCCATCGGCACTCAAGCTCCATACACCTGGCTTTGTTTGAGCATCTGCTGGGTTGCATTTCAACAAACCTTCATCCAATGTAAATGTGTTATCGGCCTTAAATGCATAAAAATTGTCTTTTTCACAATCCTGCATCATTTGGGTATAGTCTTTCAATTTCAAGCCACCAACCAAATCAAGGGCCGGTTCGATAGGCAAGGAAGCGATTTCCCATTTGCCTTTGCAAATCAACTCAGTTTTTGAAGGTGCAGGAGCAGGTAATGGTTCATCACCGCAGCCGGCCACAGAAATCAAAGCGATGCTTGCCACGATTCCAAGGGTCATATTACCCATATTAAGAAAGTTCTTTTTCATATTGCACACAAATTAAAGTGATGGAAGTTGAAAAACCAATAATAGTAATTCTGTAGATGCCTTCTGAGTGACTTTATTTGTTTCAACCAAAAACCACCACCTTTTCACTCGAGTCATTTACGATAAAAATACTTTATCCCAAATAGCAGATATAGACAACGATAATACACAAAACTACTTGTTCTTTATAAAAAAAATGTATATTAGCACCTTAATTTACACCCATGAATAAACGCTTACTCAAACAAATTGCTTTAGTTTTTATTTTAACTTTCGGAACGCAATTCTCTGCAAATGCCCAAAACGTGGGTATTAACGAAACGGGCGCCAACCCAGACCCTTCGGCGATGTTGGATATTGCAACGAGCAACAAAGGTTTGCTTATTCCGAGGTTGTCCAAAGCACAAAAAAGTTTAATTGCATCGCCTGCCAATGGATTATTGGTATATCAAACCGACGATACTGTGGGTTTATGGTATTATGAGAACACCAAATGGATGCCGGTGATGAGATCAATCACTTTTGGAAAAGGTTTGACTGGGGGATATATTCAAGGAAAAGGATCCGTTGATTTAAAACCAACTGGCGTAACGGCAAGAAAATATGGCGCCATGGATTCTATTCCAGTGGTTACGGTAAATGCAGAAGGCCAAATCATTGCAGCCACTACAATTGCAACCAACTTCTTGAATAAAACAGACACGTTGTGGAGTTGGAGAATCATGGGGAATAAAGGAACCGACGAAACAAAGCATTTCCTGGGAACACAAGACAACAAGGCGCTGAGATTTAGGGTAAATAACAAATGGGCTGGTGAAATTAGCCCAAAAAACGACAATATTTCTTTGGGTACAAATGCAAATAATACATCAAACGGCGCCCAAAATATTGCTATCGGGCTAAGCGCTCTAGAGAAAGCAGCAAACAACAAGGGTGATATTATTGCGATAGGACAATATGCATTATCATCCAATGGAATTGGAGCTACGGGAAGCACTCAAGGTATTGAGAACATCGCCATTGGCCCAAAGGTCATGTCGGGCAACCGATCTGGTA
>ENA-UPTJ01000107-UPTJ01000107.1-marine-metagenome-genome-assembly--contig:-NODE-107-length-56721-cov-9.326880_pt1 | contig 56721 bp, 64 predicted proteins | sample MGYA00238168_ERZ767080 | MGnify/ENA primary metagenome ERZ767080 (study PRJEB28935, sample SAMN06266237) | marine metagenome | isolation source: Columbia River Estuary | place: USA:Columbia River Estuary... | reverse complement strand
TTAAAAATGGAATTAATTGAATTGTTTCAAAATAAAACTGGTTATTACAATAAACAAATAAAATTTGAAGTTATTCTATTAAGTATAGGTATAATTTTATTATTAACTCAGTCATTCGACAAAACATATGCATTTGTAATTATTTTATTAGCTTTTGTTATTTTTATATCAAATACGTATGTCAATATTAGAAACAGTAGTTTAGGAGATTTTAATAAAATTACAATGTTTAAATTAAACAGCCTAAAAAATAAAACTAATATTTATTCACAATACAAAATGCGTCAAATGTATCAGGGCAAACTAGCTCAAACAAAACAGTCTACAAATTCTATGGAAAATAAATTAAATTCTTTATATATAGATTCTAATATGATACATTTCTTATATTCAATTTTACCATTGTATCAATATAATCCTAATGAATTTTACTTGTTATTAAAAACAACAGATCAACTTTTACAAATTAAAAAAGAAATTTTGGAATTTTATGAAGCAAATAATAAATATCCTGAAAATATAGCTGAAATGTTTGAAATTTCTATTGGACTTAAAACATCAGGGATTAATCATTTACATAATTTTATTTATTCCGTTCCTAAATTAAATAGAATGTATAATTATATGAATGATGTTGTTAATAGATATAATATTTTAATTTCTAGAAATACAGATGATATTCATAAAGCATATCTCCACCATAATAAGTTAACTGGTATAAACAATTCTACAAAAATAGTTAGTTATAACACAACAAAACCATATGATCCTATTTTAAATCATTCTATTAACGAAGCTAAATCCCAAACTTTTGGTAATAAATTAATCCCATTTTATATTTAATTAAATAAACATTTATTTAATTTAAAAGTATAAAATTTTTACTAGTTAACAAAATAATTAATGAAAGAACGCATTTTTGAAATAAAAACATTAAAATCTATAATTATTAAAAATGTTTTTGAATGTATTAAACCATATATCAAAGAAACAAATATTTTAATTAATAAAGACGGTATGAAAATATCAACTTTAGATACATCAAAAATTTCATTAACATATATAAAATTAGAAGCATCTAAATTTGAATCTTATTATTGTGAAAAACCAGTAATTTTAGGTATTGATACTACTACATTATTTAAAACAATTAAGTCTGCTAATCGTAGGGAAACTATTACTTTTTATATGAATAAAGGCGAAGAAGATAAACTTGGTATTGAACTTGCAGATCCATTTATGGGAAAAGTTAAAGATTATAAAATTTCTTTATTGGCATTAGATGAAAAACTAATTAATATTACAGAAATGTCTTTCGATTATGTTATTAATATGCCTACATTACAATTTCAACAAATTATTAAGGATATTCAATTACTAGAAGGGAAAATAGTTGAAATAAAAAGTATAGGAAAACAACTTATTTTTAGTTGTGAAGATGGTATGGCAGACTTTAAAACATTTATTAGTGAAATAGATGATAATCTTAATAAAGATCAAAAAGAAATTCTACAACAAAATGGAGAAGATATTCGTTCAGTAAAATTTGAAAAAACAAATGATAAAATTGTTCAGGGAAAATTTAAATTAAGTCATCTTATGAATTTTATTAAAGCATCTCATTTATGTGAAAATATGAATGTATTATTAACAAATGATAAACCACTTATTCTAGAATATTTTGTAGCAGATTTAGGTATTATGAGATTCTTATTAATGTCTCATTTTGAAGGAAATTAAATCGATAATTATTTTTTTTGTTTATAAAAAAATAATTTTAATGTATATTAATATACATAATTAAAAACAATGAAAGACGGTGTCAAAATACGTAAATTTAATGCCAGTCCAGTACAAGATTTTCATACTTCAAATAAATTATATGTTGATAATAAAATTTCAATAGGTGATTTAAAGCATTCTATTAAATCAGATGATCATGCAGAATGGTTAAAATGCGACGGTAGAAGTTTAAATAGAGATGACTATCCAGAATTATTTGGAGTAATTGGTACATCTTTTGGAAATCTTTCTGGAACAACTTTTAATCTCCCTGATGCTAGAGGGAGAGTTCTAGGAAGTGTTGGTACAGGCACTGGTTTAACTGCAAGATCTATTGGTGATAATGTTGGTACAGAAACACATACTTTAACTACAGCACAAATTCCAAGTCATACTCATACTGGAACAACTGACTCATCTGGTTCTCATACACATACATCAAATGCGGTTGGAGGCACTTTAGGTTTAATATCATCAGACAGCGCAAATACAGCAAGTGGCGGATTGGATTCTACAGCAGGAGAACCTAACTTATATACTTCACCTGCTGCGTTAACTATTAATTCGAATGGTGCACATAGTCACACTTTCACAACAGGTTCTGTAGGAGGAGGTGCATCACATAATATTATGCAACCTACTCTATTTATTGGTAATGTTTTTATACTATCTAAAAGTTTTTCTTATTAATTTAATTTAAAAATAAATAAAATTATTTATTTATAAAATAATAATTTGTTTAATCAAATGTCTAGGAAACTTACTAATTTTACAGACAAATTTTATGTTGATAAACGTTCACATCAAATTGGTGATATTAAATATTCAGCACTTTCACATGATCATGGATGTTGGTTAAAATGTGATGGTAGATTATTAAACGAAAATGATTATCCAGAATTATTTAATATTATTGGAACAACTTTTGGAAATTCCCAAAACTTTGGTAATAATACAGAATTCAGATTACCAAATTGTGAAGGGCGTGTTCTAGGTAGTTCTAGTTCAGATTTTAATCAAGGTACTTTTATAGGATCTGTGTCACATAATTTAACTATAGAAGAACTTCCTGCTCATTCACATGATGGTCAAACTGAAAATGCTGGATCACATTTTCATAATGGAACAACTGATTCAGCAGGAGAAATTCCTGTCTTATATTACACTGACCAAAATAATGGTTCAATGTATACTAATCTAGATAGTGATGTTAAAAATTTAATGTCTTCCGTAATACCAGATCATGTTCATACTTTTACAACTACTGCAAATGGAGTTCACAATCACAGTTTTATTACAAATTCTGTCGGAAATAATAAAGAATATAGTTTAATGCAACCTACTCTATTTATTGGAAATGTTTTTATTTTTGCAAAATACGATTAAGCTTCACTTCTTACAATGAAAAAATGAATAAATAAATAATTTAATCATTTCTCAAACTTGGGTAATAGTTAAAATGCCATATATTTCAAAATTAAAACGCGAAGAATTAGATAAAAAAATTGAACAATTATTACTAAATATAGATCAATTAAATGTTGGGGAACTTAATTATACTATTAGTAATATTATTAACTATTACATCAGAATTAAATCTGATCACAAAGAATTCAACTATGAACTATGTAATTCTCTAATTGGCGTTTTAGAATGTGCAAAATTAGAATTATATAGAAAAGTTGTATCACCATATGAAGATAAAAAAATTAAAGAAAATGGAAAATTATATTTAGATCTAGATTAGTTTGACTTTGAATAAAACTTATTATTAATTAAATAATTTATTTAATTATTTATTTAATTTACAATTTGCAATTCGCATAAAATTCTTGTATCTGTTCTGCACATCTTCCAGTATAATCTTCTGGATTAAAACTAATTTTACTATTATTAATTATATCAGTTATAACATCATCTAATCCATTTAATTCATCTATTTTTATTTTTCCTAAATTTATAAATATTTGTCTAAGTCTTTCATGAATATCTTGTCTATCATATCCTAATTTGACTCCATTAATTATAATACGTTCAGATATAATCATAACCATATGATTTTGTATTTGTAAATTTATATGATCTACGTTAATAAAACATTTTGTAAAAATAGAAACACTTTCTGTAATTATATGTTCTAATAATAAAAAACTTTCTGGTAATATAATTCTTTTAATTGCAGAATCATCAAGACTTCTTTCTAACCACTGGTTAATATAAGTATTAACTATATTTGTTTCATTATTTATTATATATCTTGCTAATGAACAAATTTTTTCACACGTTATAGGATTTTTTTTATATGGCATTGCTGATGATCCTACTTGATCTTCTCCAAAAAATTCGTATATTTCATCTTTAGATGACAATAATCGAAAATCATTCATTATTTTATAAATACTCTGTGAAATAGATGATATACACTGTATAACTTTTACATCATATTTTCTAGAATATGTCTGGCCACATATAATAAAATTATTATCAAAACCATATTCTTTAGTCAACATACTATTTAATTGTCTACATTTATCAGAATTTTTGTCAAATAAATCATATATTGAATCTTCTGTTCCAACTGTTCCTTTTATTCCCCTAAATGACATATTCATAATACATGCTTTTAAATCTAACAAATCTTGATAAATATCTGAATTCCACATTGTAAAACGTTTTCCAATAGTTGTTAATTGACCATTTTGTAAATGTGTATAACCAATAGTAGGAGTTTGATTATATTTAAATGATAATTCTTTTAATATATTAAATAATTGAAGTAATCCATTATATGTTAATATTAAACTTTCTCTAATCCTTATAATATCTACATTATCATTTATAAAATTACTAGTTGCACCCAAATGAATAAATGATTTCGCATTAGGACATAAATCACCAAAAACATGTATGTTTGCAACTATATCATGCTTAAATCGTTCTTCATATATTTGTATTGATTCAAAATTAATATTATCTTTATTTATTGTCATTTCCTGAATTCCTATATCTGTAATACTAGTAATTCCTAAATATTTTTGTGCTTTTGCTAAATTAATCCATAATTCTCTCATTTTTTTTATTTTATATTCATCATTCCAAATTTCAGATAAAACAGGAGCAGAATATCTTGTTCCTATTGGTGATTTGAACATAAAAATTTAATATGATTAATAAATTATTTTTTTATTAAATAATTTATTTATTTTTAATTTAAATTTCATATGGATTTGATGAAAAAATTATATCAACCAAATCTAATTTTTTTGTAATATATTTCTTCATTTCAAATGATGAATTAAAAGTTAGTAATTTATTTTCACTATATAATTTGTAAATTTTTGATTCGTCTATAATATCAAATTTATTAATAATACACACATTACATTGATTATATAATAATGCTTCGTATAATTTATCTAAATTTAAATAATTACATTGTCTTTTTCTTCCAGTTGTTGCTCCATATTCTTTTCCTAATCTTCCTATTAATTCTAATTCAGAATTACCTATTGGTTGGAAAAGCCTAGATCCAACATACGTATCATACGCTTTTGAAATACCATAAACATTTCTAATTTTTTTCATTGGTATTCCTGTATTTATTGCTCCTGCAATTGTACACGTCGAAGAAGTACAATATGGATAATTTTCTGTCCAATTAATATCTAATTCAAATCCCTGTGCACCTTCTAATAATATATTTTTTATATTTGATTTTACAAAATCAGATTTCCAGAATTCTCTCATATTTACAATTTTTATCCCTAATTCTTCTATTTTATCTTTATAATCTTCAACACGTTTACTAATTCTCAACATTTTATTTGAATACGTTGGTCCAATTCCAGATCCTGTTGTTCCAATTTTATTATTTGCTTTATCATAATCAATTGCATCTTGTGTGATAATATGACATGCATTACTTATAAATAGTCTCCCTTTTATATCAATATCCATATTTTTTACCATTTCTATTTCATCTTTCAATTTATCAATATTTATTAAACAATCACTTGAAATTAAATTATAAACAGAATTATGTAATATACCAATTGGCAATTGATGAATAACTACTTTTTTTTCTGTATAAATTGTATGACCTGCATTTCCTGAACCATTAAACCTAATACATAAATCATATGATATTTTTTTAAGTAAATCGTTTACAACTTTTCCTTTACCTTCATCTCCATAACTACATCCTAAAACAACATCTACGTTTTCTATCATTCTTACTGGTTAGTATAAATTATTTATTTTTAAATAAATTGACTGTTAAAAAATTATTTTATTTAGTTATTATAAAAAGATCAAAATGAATTGGCTTATGTTTTTTGCCACGTTATTTATTTTATTAGGTGGAATTTTTTCAATTTCTTCAACTTCAATTGCGATTGAGTGTTATAACAAAAATAAAGAACATAAAGAGAAAAATCCATCAAATTTTTCATTTCTAATTTTTAATTTAATAGTTGCGATAATTGTTGTTCTTATTACTATTATTTTATTATATTTTGTTACTTTTAGAAATTTTGGTTCAAGTGCTCAAACTATCACTTTTAAATATCAACCACAACCACTACAAGCACAACCACCACAACCACTACAGGCACAACCACCAAGTTATCAACAAGCGCAACAAACAGGTGGTAAATGGAAAATGAAACGTCTAGGAAAAAAATAATTTAACAAAAATTTTAAAATTTAAATTTTAATAAAAAAAAAGTAAAAATTTATTATTAAAATTAATTAATTAACAATATGAAGTTGTTGGATGACATTAAACTAGATTTTTCAGATGTATTAATTCTACCAAAACGAAATGATTATTCTTCTCGTTCTGATGTAAATGTAGAAAGGACAATGACATTTAAATACTCACCATATACATGGACTGGTGTTCCAATTATTGTCAGTAACATGGATACTACAGGAACTATTGAAATGGCACTAGAAATGCAAAAACATCATGTTCTTACTTGTTTACATAAGTATTATAAATACCAAGATATTCCAAATACATTAGATAAAGAATATTTTGCAGTTACATCTGGTATTCAAGACTCTGATTTACAAAACTTAGATGAAATTATTAAACATATTGATCCAAAATTTATTTGTTTAGATGTAGCTAATGGTTATCTCAATAAATTTATCACAAAATGTAAAGAAGTTCGTGAAAAATACCCAGATAAAATTATCATTGCTGGAAATGTTTGCACTTCTGAAGGTGTCTTGGATTTAGTTCTAAATGGAAAAGTTGATATAGTTAAAGTAGGTATCGGGAATGGATGTTATTCAGAAGATACTAAAGTGTTAATGGCTAACGGAGTTTATAAAAAAATAAATCAAATAGATGAAGGAGAATATGTTATCAATAAAGATGGTAAACCAGTTAAAGTATTAAATGTTATCAATAAAGGAAAAAAAGAAGTATTAAAAATACAAACTAATAATTGGCATAAAGATATATTTGTAACACCAGATCACCAATATTGGATAGGCGATTTAAGTACAAGTTCATATGAATCTATACAATCAAGTGGTATAGCTAAATTACTTGATAAACAAGCTAAAACAAAACCAAAAGAATCTAAATATAAGTGGAAACAGATAGGTGAAATAGAAAATGAAAAAATGTTTACATTAATGCCAAATAAATTTGAATGGATGCTACCTGAAAATTTTACAATTGATTTAGCAAATTTCAATACAAAGGGTGAAATAACAGAAACTACAATTAAAACAACTGGAGGAACACATACTTCAATGTTTAATAGACATCTTCAAAGCGATTATAAATTAGGTTATATTTTTGGTACATTTTTAGGAGATGGAAATTCTAAAATAGATTTAAATAATTCAAGTGGTAGTTGTCATTGGTCTTTTGGATTACACGAATTTGAAATAGCAAATAAAGTTCAAACTTATATAAGAGATTTAATGGACTACGATTGTACTATTTCAAAAAAGGATAATAAAGTTCTCAGTGTAAATTGTTTTAATAAATGTCTTACGTATATGTTTCATGAATTTGGAAAAAAAATTAATAAACAATTACCTCAAAAATATTATTGTAAAAATAAAGAATATATTCGAGGTTTATTTGATGGTTTAATTGATTCAGATGGATCTACGGAATACAACAAAAGTGGATCTTGTAATAAAACATTTTCAAACACAAGCGAGCATTTAATAGAACTATTTAATTGGTGTTCTATAAATTTAGGTATATCATTTTGTTCAATGAAAAATAAGAAAACTTCAGGCTATTTGACAAATTGCAATGAAAATAATTTACAACAAGTATATAATATAAAAACTCATACTACAAATCGATACACAAATGATTATGTATATTCAAAAGTTCTAAGTAAAGAAAATTATGATACCCAAACTTGGGGACCCCAAACCCAAACTTGGGGAATACAAAATACTTGGGATATAGAAGTAGATTGTCCAACACATAGTTTTATAGCTAATAATGCAATCGTGCATAATAGTGCCTGTACCACTCGTAAACAAACTGGTATTGGTATGCCACAATTTAGTGCTGTTATGGAATGTTCAGATACAGCTCATGGTCTGGGAGCACATATTTTAAGTGATGGTGGAGTTCAATGTATTGGAGATTTTTCTAAAGCATATGGTGCAGGAGCAGATTTTATTATGAGTGGATCTATGTTTGCTGCACATACAGAAAGTGGTGGTGAATTAATCGAAGAAAATGGAAAACAATATAAAATTTTTTATGGAATGAGTTCTACAACTGCAATGAATAAGTATATGGGAGGTGTGGCATTTTATAAAAGTAGTGAAGGTAAAACTGTTAAATTAGAATACAGAGGTCCAGTTGCAAATACAATTCTTAGTATTCTAGGGGGTATCAGATCATCAATGACATATATTGGAGCTAAAAAAATAAAAGATATTCCAAAATGTTCTACCTTCGTAAGAGTCAATCGACAACTTAATCAAATGTATTCTGGTAAAGAAGTATAAGCTTTTTCTACATAAACTTGGATTTAACTAAAAATAATTTTAAATTTTTTAACTAAAAATTATTTTTAAATTGCTTTTGTTTTTGTAATATATTTGTATAAAATAATTTCACCTTCGTGTTCCACTTTTGTTTCTTTATTTTGTTTCGATACCTTGTATTTGTACGTTTTGTGTTTTGATCCTTGTGTTGTTTCTCTTATATGAATTTCAATTGTAACTCTTCCTTTTAATTCCATTTGTCTTAAAATGTGACTAAATGCCTTTTTAGCAGCATTTGCAGGAATTTCTGACATATATCTTCCTCCTGATATATTTAATTTTTTACCTAATCTTACTGCATTTTCTATAGTAAATGATCTGTTTGTCATTATTTTATTTATTATTAATCAATAAAATAATTTATTCAATTATTATCTAAATTTAATTTTAATTTAGATATTTCTTCTTTTAATTCCTTTATACATTCTAATAATATTACTGTAACTTTTGCATAATCAAGTGAATAATATCCTAAATTATCAGATTGTCTAATTAATTCAGGAAAATTTTCAATAAAATCTTGTGCTATAAATCCAATTTGATCTTTATCTTCTACATCATCATTGTATTTAAATTTTACACATCTAATATTATCAATTTTATTTAATATTTCTTCATCATCATTTTTTAAATATCTTATATTATTTTTTAATCTATAATCAGATGATGTCTGAACTGTCTCTCCAACATACAAATCCTTACTTATACTTGCACCACCAAGAACAGTTAAACTACCACCTGTTCCTAAACCAGTAGAATTTGTTGTAGAAGAAATTAATACATTTTTATCTATATTTCCACTAAATAAAGACCCCCATGTATTACCAAGACCAACACCTTCAAATTGATCTGTTTCTGTATTATATCTTATAGATCCTTTCCCTGGACTACTTGGTCTAGATACATTATTACCTGTTGGAATTTGTAATATTGGTCCACCTATAAAAACACTTTTTCCAAAACTTGCTCCACCATATGATAATAAAGTTCCTCCATTTGTTAATGAAACTGCATCTGTTGTATTTGTAATTGTTATTCCACCATTTAAAATAAATGCACCAGCTGTTATACTTGTTGATATATCTGTCGATTCACAAATAGCTTTTGAAAATAATATAGGAATTTTTTCAGTAAATTCTACACTAGAACTTGGTTCATTTACCGTTGCTCCAAATTCAAAACGATCATACAATTCATTATAAACTAACCCTACAAAAGGCTTATTGTATAAAAAAACTGTATCTCCAATAGATGGATTTTGAGTTGTCCAATCACTTGATAAAGTTGCCCTTTTAGTTGTACCATTATAAGAAACTATTTTTCTAACTTGATTACTACTAAATCCATTCGAAACTTTTAACCACCAACCAGAATAATAATTACTTACCCCACTAGCACTAGCACCCAAAACAACTTCGTTATTTGCAGTTCCAGATTGATCTCCTAGTATATTTGTTATGTAAATTGTATCATTCACAACATCTCCTGCAGAAGAATCGTTATCTTGTTGATATCGTTGGATCATAAAACCCGAATCTTTTGATCCTAATGGCCCTGAATTTAATAAAATAATATTGTCTTTTAATACTGTATTTGCAGTTTCTATAGTAGTTGTTGTACCTTGAACTATTAAATTACCATTTACAACTGTATTTCCTAATACATTTACATTACCATTTACTCCTAATCCTCCTGATAATACAAGGGATCCACTATTAACATCATCACTTTCTGTCGTAGATGAAATTTTGACTATTCCTCCTATATAAACATCTTTTTGTATACTGGCACCACCATTTATATTTAAACTTCCACCTGAACCTAATCCTAATGCATTTGTTGTATCTAATATCCTTGTTGTACCATTTATTGTTAATTTATCACTAGGATTAGTTATTCCTATACCTATTTTATCATTTATAGTAAATAAATTTCCTAACGTATTAGAACTTCCAACAGCAAGTAAATTCCCATTTGTAATTCTTAAATTTCCAACAACATCAATCTTATTACTTGGTGAAGATGTACCAAATCCAAAATTACCAGATGATGTAACTAACATATCTAAACGATTTCTACTTTCATTAAATAATCTCAATGTTCCATCATCTGCATATAATATATAATTATCTTTCCCATCAGGTCCTATTGCGATTCCTGGTTGTAGTCCACTTAATACTATTCCAGTATATCTATCATCTATACTATTAATTGATAATTTTCCAACAGGTTGTGTAGTATTTATTCCTATATTACCACCAGTCATATATATATTTCCAATAGTATGAAGATTATTTTTAATATTCATTGACACTGTATTTTCTAATAGAAAATTATCATAAGTAATTTTAACATAAGTTGTATTATCAGAACTTTTTATCTGAACTCCACCTGAACCACTATATAATAACAAAGATCCACTACTTAATAATGAATCATATAATTCAATAGAAGCATTATTTGAACCAGATACTGATTGACTACCAGTTAATATTTTTATACCTGATTCACTTGAAGTTTGAACAATATTACTAGGACTATTTTGATAACCTGTTAAAAATAAATTTCCAGATGATATTCTAGTATCACCACGAATGTCTAATTTATAATTTGAATTTGGTATAGCAGTTCCTATACCAACATTTCCATCTGTAGTAAAAATATTTCCTAGTGTATTACTATTAAAACTTGCTGATAATCCACCAGATGTAATCAATAAACTTGAAGTAGTAATACCTCCAATATCTAAAGATCCAATACTTGAAGAAGTTATTACTAAATTTGTTATTGTACTATTAAGTGAATTTATGGAAGCACTACTAATACTAGTAGTTGCTAATAATGTACCAGTTGTTACTCCACCACTAACTATATCACTATTTACAGTTAATGTTCCAGAACTTAATGCTGTAGTTACTAAATTAGACACACTACCATTAGCACTAAATAATGTCCCAGAACTTACACTTGTAGTAACTAATAAGTTTGCAGTTGTAATACTATTATTTATTATTGCTGAAGTTAAATTTAATGTCCCAGAACTTAAATTAGTAGCAACAATATTAGTAGATGTTTGATTTGTAGAATATATCGAACCTGTTGTTATAGATGTACTTGCTCTAATTGTTCCAGATACATCAAAATTAACACCTGGATCAATAATATTACCTAAACCAATATTTCCTGATGACGCTATTGTTAAAAAATATTGATTAGCATTATTATTATATATATAAAATGAATTATCAGGATTTCCACTACTTCCTCTAGCTCCTAATTCCCAATCATTTCCATTTGTAATAAATTTAATAGATGATCTATCTGTCGGATCAGTTGACTCTACACTAATTATATCATTATTTCCAATTATATGTAATGGGGTTTGCGGTGATGGAGTCCCAATACCAACATTTCCATCTGTAGTATATATATTTCCTAATGTATTTGCATTTCCAGAATCAATACCTCCACCTACATATAATTTTTTATTAATACTACTACCACCACCCACAGTTAATGATCCACCAGATGTAATACTAGAAGAATTTTCTGTTGAACTTATACTTATACCACCAAATACAACTAAGGATCCCGTTGATGAATTTATACTATTTTCAGTAATATTTATTTTACATTGTGTATCATTTAATTCAAAACGTTTATTAACACCATCAGGAGCAACGTAAAATTGTTTATTAGTTGTAGAATCTACATATAATCTCTTTTCTGATAATCCAGCAATTTCAAAAATACTTGATGAACTATCTATACTTAGATTTTCACCTACATATAAATTTCTTTGTATACTTGCACCACCTCCAACTGTTAAACTACCACCAGATGTAATACTAGTAGAATTATAAGAACAATTTATTCCTATACCACCATTCACTATTAATGAACCACTAGCTGTATCAATAGATTCTGTTGTATTTGAAATTTCAACATTCCCCTTTTGTATAATAAGTGGTGATTGAGATGGTTCTACTGTTACTTTCTTTAGTCGTATATCAGCCATACTTAGTAACTATTCTTATTTTATATATAGATATTTTATTTATAAAACAGACGTTAATTTATAAAACTTTTTATTCGTAAAAATACAAAAAATAATTTCGTGGTTTACGATAAATAATATGTTTGAACGTCCTATTTTATTATATAGCAATTATTGTGCTTATTCTCAACAATTTGTAGAAATGTTACTAGAAAACAAAGAACTGTTTGAAACATTTATTAGAGTAAATATAGATGCAAATCCTGATACAAAACGTAGACCAGATTTATTTTATCAAATACAAGATACTCTTAATTATAAAATAAAAGAAGTTCCTACTATTATTATCGGAAATGGAGAATATGTTTTATCTGGATCAGAAGCCTTTAAATGGTTAAATTATGAATTGGAACAAATAAATTCTCAATCAAGTAATGGTAATAATGGTAGTAATGGTATGTTTGAAGGATTTAACTCAGTAGAAATGGGATCTTTTTCTGATATGTATTCAAATTTTGGATCAAATAGTTTAAATGATGCACGAGAACAAAGTTTTAAGTTTTTAAATAAACCTGATGTATCAATACAAACTCCTCCAGAAGACTCTTCACAACAAAAACAAAATCCAAATTCTAAAATAAATTTTACAAATCCAAATTTTACATCACAAAATCAAGGTTTAAGTAAATCACAATTTGGTCAGTCTCAAAATTTTTCTGGTAAAAAATCAGATAAACAAAAAGATTTCGATATAAAATTACAACAATTACTTTCTGAAAGAGAAAACTTAAGTTCAAATAAACCAAGATTCAATTACTAATTTTTTTTTGTTATGTATTTATAATGGAAATAATCGAAAGTATTTTAAAAGGTATAAAAAAATTTAAATTTAGTAATATAATATTATTTATAATATTATTTCTAATTATTACTATTTTTATAAACTTTTTTATTACCCAAGTGTGGGAAATAAAACCAGAGAATTTCAAAGTTTTGTCTTATAATTCATTAAAAATAATTGATGATTCTGATTTAAATATTCCAGATAAAAATAGTATAGTTGATTTTTTACGTAAAAAATATTCAAACGAACAAACATTCCAAGAACAACTTAATTTAGTTCCATTTTATACAAAAATACCAATCGAAAATAATATTAGAAAAATTATTAATGATAAAATTAATGTAGAATTAAAAAATTATTCATTAGAAAATTCTGATAATTATTCATTAGAAAATTCTAATAACGAATTATATAATATTAGATGGATAGACAAAGAAAATACTAGACATTTTATAGTAAATTATGATATGGGATTTTTAAAAAACGATGAAAAAAAATTCATAGACACTTTTACAATTTATTTTACTATATCTAATATTTCAAATTATTTAATTAATCCAAAAGAATACAATCCATTTAACACAATAAATCCAAATGACATTAACATACAATCTATAATTCTTACAAATGTTGAGAATTTCAAGTTTACACCTAATTCACAAGTTATTGACAATAAAGATAATTTTTATGATTACTATTATATTAAAAACAAGTTATTTTTACTTGATCCATTTATAACTAGTGGAAAAGAAATGCAACTCGTTGACACTGTTAGTCAACAGAATTCTATTAGTGGTCAAAGTGGTCAAAAATAAAAAATAATATATTTATTATAATAAAATGATAAAAAAACAAAAAAATAGTCCTAAACTTTATAAAAGCCCAAAGCATCACACCTTTATGATGTTTTCTGATCCAGATCCTGTATCTCAACCAACCGAAAACCAAGATGTACAGAGTGCCAAAGAACAACTAGAACGCTCTCAACGCTCTGAACATTCTGAACACTCTAAAATATCTGAAGATGTTAAAACTGAATCAACTGGATGTGAATATAATATGTCAGGAATGACAAAATTATTAGAAATGTATTTAGAAGCTGTTACAATTAATGAATCAAACTATAATAATATTAATAAAAAACTTGAAAAAATTTCTTATAAATTAGATTCTTTAACTAAAGATCAAACTAATAAAAGAGATAAACTTTTACATCTTAAATCACAATTAATTAAAGAACAATCTTTAGTTAAAAATAAAACAAAAGAATTGTTAGAAAATATAGCTCATGCTACTTATACTGCATCACAAGAATTATAAATTAGATTCTTTAACTGAAGATATTATATAAATTTAATTAAAAATTGATTTTTTAATTAAAAATTAAATGATCATTTACTATGACGACTTCAAAACGATCTGAATTCATCGATAATAAATTTAAAGAAATTGATGCAAAATTAAATAATAATAATTTAACAGAAGAAGAGCGACAACTTTTACTTGAAGAAAGAGCTGAATATGAAGAACAATCAGAAGAATTAGATTGTGATGAACAATCTGATGATACTGTTATAGAATACGAATCTGTTTATTTTAAATATTGCTTTGAAAATTGTGAAAAAATAGATGATATTATATCAGTTTTAGATAGATTAAAACAACAATTTGAACAATGGAAAAAAGAAGGACACGAATTAATTCAACCTGTTGATACAGGATATTGTTTTATTGATAAAATGGTCAATCTTACTACACTTGACTTAGATCACAATTAATTAAATAATAGTATACACTGCATCTCAATTTTTAAATTATAAATACATAGTCTTAACTCTTGAATACATTCCTCTATATTTTGGCAATTCATATCTAAAATGCAAATGCCTTTTAATTCGTTTAGGAAAACCAAATTTACTAACACTATATTCACCTGGTGTTTCTAAATTAATTTCAAGTTCGCCACTATCATTTGTTATATCAGATCCACTGTTTTTATAATTTCCATATGCTTTAAATGGATCTGGGATTGATACATCACTTGGTTCTGCTGCCCAATAAATAACTTTTGTATTATTAGGTAACCCAGTCAATTTATAAGTTTGTGTTTTATCTGATTTTTGAAGAGGATTTATATCTTTGATTGGAATAGCACATTCACCTAAAAATGGTAAATAATAATCTCTATTAAAACCAACATACAATCCTGATAAACCAATAATCATAATAAGTATAGGTACAATTGTTTTTGGCAAATAATTATTAAAACTAGTATTTAATAAAACACTACTTAAATAATTTATACTTCCAATTATAATAAATAATTTAGCTAACATCTGGATATAAAAATACATATTATTTTGTATTAATATTATGTATTAAAAAAAGTTTTTATAATTTTTTTTATTTTATTGATTCATCATTTCTTCTATAAGAATTTCTAATTCGTAATTTATACGTTCTTGATCCAGTTCTCTTTCTCTATTCCTTTCTTCAATATAGAATCTAAAATCATTTTCCATCGTATATCGATTAATTTCTTCGTAATTATTTTCCATTTCATATTGATTCATTTCTTCGATAAATAAATCTAATTCGTTATTGTTTTCCATTTCATATTGTTGATTGTGATTTTCAGTATTACTGCTAAAGTTATTATGAAAATCATTTATATACTCGTAAATATACTCATCACCAATATCAATATCCGTTAAATTAGCTTGATATATAATTTCATTTAATTCGCTAAAAATTTGTTCTATATAGTTATTATAATTTTTAATTTCAATATCAGAAGATAATTTTACATAATTTATTATTGGTTTTCTACATAATGGACAAGCGAGATGATTATTAAATATTAGTTCACTAAGACACTTAGTATGAAATATATGTTGACATATATATAACATGGAACTATTTTTTTGAATACATTCTTCAAGACAGATACAACACTCCATTAAAAATGAATATTGTATTTTTTTTTCATTTTTTCTTTAATTTATTTTCAAATTTAAATTTAATTTATTTACAAACTATAAGAAAAAATTAAAATGGATTATGAAATTGAAGATGTAATTCAAAAAAATTTAGATATGAGTTCATATTTTTTAATCAAAGATATCGTTTTATTAATTATTGTATTTATTTTATATAGCTCTTTAGATTTTAATTGGATAATAGTATCTATCAAGGCATTTTTTATTATCATTGTTTTACGATACATTATTTCTTATTTAACAACTATAATAGAATATGATGAAAATAACAGAGGAACAAAATATTTCCAAATAAGTGCTAATTTATCTTTATTTATGATTTTTTGTTATATTCTTTATATTAATCAATTGTATATTACAAATTATACAACATTCAATTTATCTATAATATTATATGCAATATTATTAATTGCAGTCAAATCAAATTTTGCATCCGATACATTATTCACTTATTTATTTATGACATTTATGTATAATTTATCATTTTTTAAAAATTTATTTATGTAATTTTATTTAATTAATTATATTAAGCGCGTTCATAATATGATTACTAATAACATAGACTATCAAAATTTTGTAAATACAATAGATAAAGACATTTCTTTATTATTAGATAATTTACCAGTTGGTATTATTCGTCTAAATTCTGATAAAAAATGTATATATGCAAATAAATTTGTATTTCAAATTTTTGGTATCAATGCATGTAATGATTTTTGTAATGTATCAATTAATCATTTTAATGCTATTCATCCAGATGATAGAATTGTAGAACAACGTTTATGTGACGATTTTATTTTTAGAAATATAGAATCTGAAAGCACATTCAGAATTTATCATAATTATTACCAAGACTATAGATGGATGTCAAATAAAAGAACTATAATTAAATCAAATCATACAACTTCACTTCTCCAAGACAAACCAAACTATATGTATACTTTACAAGATATTCATGACAATAAAACCTTGGAAATAGAGTTAAGAAATGCAAGTATTAAAGCAGAACAAGCAAATAATCATAAAAGTATTTTTTTAGCAAATATGAGCCATGAAATAAGAACACCTTTAAATGGTGTGATTGGTATGTTATCAATTCTTGAAGATACAAAATTATCAAATGAACAACAAGATTATATAAATATGGTAAAAGAATGTTCTTTTAATCTTATGACTATTATCAATGATATTCTAGATTATTCAAAATTAGAAATTGGAAAAATTTCATTGGATATAAAAGAAATGTCATTACAAGAATGTATAGAATCAACAAATGATATTATGTTATCTAAAATTTATGAAAAATCATTAGAATATAATTATAATATTGATAAAGATATTCCAGATATTTTATTAGGTGACTCTAATAGAATTAAACAAGTATTACTTAATTTATTAACTAATTCTATTAAATTTACAGATAGAGGTACTGTATATTTAAATATAGAAACTATTAAATTTTCAGAATATTCTAGATTAATGTCTATTCATTATCCAAATTTTGAAACTACATTTAACCAGGATAGACAATTGATGAAGTCAAATTTCGATAATGAAAAAGAATCTATATTCTTACGATTTGATATTAGTGATACCGGATGTGGAATTGATCTCGATGAATATAATAAATTATTTAAATCTTTTAGTCAAATAGATCAAAAAATTTCTTCAAAAATTTATCAAGGCACTGGTCTCGGATTAGCTATAAGTAAAGAATTAGTCGAATTAATGAATGGTTGTATTTGGTTAGATTGGAGTGAAACAAATAAAGGATCTAGATTCTCATTTATTATTAAATTACAAAATTCATATGAACCTTATTATCTATTGGATAATCAAAATGAAAATATTCTAAACAATATTAATGTATTAATAGTAGATGACAATATTTATAATAGAATGAGTATAACTGGGATGGTAACTAAATGGGGTATGAAAGCTTATGCATTTAGTAATAGTGAAGAAGCTTTGTATTTTTCAAAATTAACACAATTTGATATAGGACTTATTGATATATGTATGCCTAAAATTGATGGAATTACTTTTGCAAACAAATTACGAGAACAAAAAGAATTTAATAATAAATCATTTCCTCTAATTGCCTTGAGTAGTTTAGGTGAAAAAAATTTTAGTTTATCAAGAATTGGAGAATCTAGTAAAAATACATTTAATAATTTTTCACATCATTTAATTAAACCAATCAAAGAAAATAAACTAAAAAGTTTATGTATAGATATTTTAACCAAGTTTTATTCTCCAACTAAATCACAATCTTCACCCATTCATTCAGTAATAAACGACCATGACTATGATAATATAATAAGCTCACGAGAAGCTACATCAAGCTCGACAACAGAAACAGTTATGGATATTATGGATATTAGAAAAAATATTAAAATATTATTAGCAGAAGATATTCATATTAACCAACGAGTTATTATAAAATTTTTAAATAAATTAGGATACTACAATATAACTGTAGTTGACGATGGAAAACAATGTATAGAACATGCATGTCAAGAAAATTTTGATATAATTTTATTAGATATTCGTATGCCAATTATAAATGGCGAAATAGCATTTAAAGAAATAAAAAAATTTTTTACTGGTCAAAATGATAAACATTCACCTTATATAATAGCAGTTACTGCTTATTGTTTACGTGAAGATAGAGAAAAATATATTTCTATGGGATTTAATGATTACTTACCTAAACCAATTGATTTTGAAGATCTCAATAAATGTATGAATAAATTTATTGAAAATATATTATCTGAATAAAGTATTTAATTACAAAATAGTCTCTAATTTTTTATATAATTCTCCAAAATCATAATTTGATCCAATATCATTATCAATTATTAAATCAAAATATGAATCTTTAACATTATCTAAATCACATTCAGAACTATGATTTTTTAATAGATTATAAATATTTTCATCTCCATTACTTTCCCTTTTCAATCTTTGATCATTTCTTATTGGAGCATTAATTTTTATAATAATTCCTCCTTGTTCTTTTATATAATCAATTTCATTTTTAAATCTACAATCTGTTGTAATTATATTTTTTATACCACGTGTTTTAAATACTTGTATCCAATTATCAAAATATTTAATCCAAATATTTTCACCATATACTAATCTACCATTTTCTGTTCCTTCTTGTTGAAGTAAGTTTCTTGTAATATTTGTTTTTTCTACATATACATCATGATAAGATATATTCATTTTTGACATTATATTAATTTTAATCTGATCAGCAAAACAAAAAGGTAAACATGACTGATTTAATTTCAATTCTAAATATGGAATAATTATATTATTTGCAATATAATCTTTCCCACATCCCATTTTACCAGCAATTCCTATAATTCTCATTAATCTAATTAAACTTTACTTAATTAAATTATTTTTTATTTATTTTTTAGTTAAATCTTCAATTATTTCCTTTATTATAATTATTTGTGTTTCTGCTTTATATAATTCTTTCTTATCCTCAAACATTAATCTACCTTCTAAATCTTTAAATAAAATTAATATATATTCTAAAAATACTGGTATAGATGCTATTGTTCTCATAGTTTTATTATATTTATCAGTTAATTTATTATATTTATTTAAAGAAACTGTTGATTCAACTAATGCATTATATCTATCTCTCATATCATTCATACTTTCAATAACAGTATTTTCATTATATTCTAATTTTAATTTATCATAAGCATCTATTAAATCGTTATATTCAGATCTTAAATTAATATATTCTACAAAATAATTTTTTGCCAATGACTTTTCTTCCAAATTTAAATTAGAATTTTGTGTTTCTAGTTCTTCTACTACATATTCGTTTTCTTCTAGATATTCATTATAATCTTCCATATTTATATCAGTTAAAATCGTTTTTTATTCATAACGAAACTGATACAAATTAATTTATTCCCATTCCATATCATTTGTCTTATAGTTTTTTGATTCGTATAGTTTTAAAAACATTTTTTTAAAAGCTGAATATGGTGGTTTTTCATCAAAATCTAAATTTCTAACATATTTTAAATATATACTGAATTCTTTTGGCATTCCAGAACAAATATCTTCTTCTTTCATTTCTTTTTTTTTATTGCCAATTAATTTATATCTTTGTTGTTTGTCTTTATGTTTAATACCTTGCCATGGTAATTTTCCTTTAAATAAATATACTAATATATACCCTAATGATTCTAAATCATCTTTTCTACCTTGTTCTTCACTTGAATGAGCCGCTATACTAGCGTATCTAGCTGTTCCACAAAATCTTCTAGTATTAGAAAATTTAATATGACTACCATCTTTTAATAGGTATCGTTTTGCTATACCAAAATCTATACAATACAATTTTTTAAGATTATTTTTGTCTAATACAAAATTATCCGGTTTTAAATCTCTATGTAAATAACCACATGAATGAATATATTTTAATATATCTATCATTTGTATCGTTAATAATATTATTGTCTTCAATCCAATTTTTTTGTGTTTATCCATAATATTATCTAAACTTAAACCTAATAAATCCATGGCTATAATCCTTTTATTTTCATGTTTTATTAATTTCATTTGAGCTACCCCACGATCTCTATTTTGTATCTCTTTATATATTTTTGATTCTTCTAATATACTCCTTTGACCATCTCTATCTTCCGTTTTTTTTGGTATTTTTAATGCAACTAATTCATTTGTTTTTTTATTTCTTGCTTCAAATACATCACCAAAAGATCCAGAATTAATATAGCGAGTAATTATATAATTATTAATTTCGCTTCCTATTAATTTTAATAAATTACTCATACCTTACATCAAATAAATATTTATATTATAAAATTCTACCATATTTAAATTAAATTTTTTATTAATTTAAATAATCATTTTTACTTTTTTTTATTTTTACACATTTTTTTGTAACAACTTTTGTAACTAGGGATACAGGTAAATGACCCTATTCCCATGTAAGTGTTGTAATAATCATAATAATTATAATAATTATAATACATCGAATTACTTTGATAACACCAAACTGGATAACATTTTATTTTTTTTTGTCTAAAAAAAAACATGGTTTACATTTCGCCTTGTTTACAAGACAAACTTTTGGCTTATTAACTAGAAGATCCACAACAGGTGCAATTTCAAGTGTTATTGGAACAAATGTTGGTTGACATTCAGGTTCCTCAATTGGTGGAGGACACGGTGGATATTCAGGACATTCACATTCATCTTCTCCATTTTCAGGAGGTGGTGTTGGAGGATCATATGGTGGTTCACCATTTCCATTTCCATTTCCATTTCCATTTCCATTTCCATTTCCATTTCCATTTCCATTTGTATCTGGAAGGGTTGTGTCGTTTGTATTTTGTGGGGTAGTTGTATTTTGGGTATCGTTAGTAGGGGTAGTAGTATCCATTGTTTTTTATACAATATATAAACAAAATAATTTTTTAAAATTAACGAAAATATTAATTTAATAATAATTAATTATTATTAATTTAGTATTATTTTAATGAAAACTTTGGAAACTAATTTAATTAAAAAAATACCTGTAGGTATCTTAGGTGCAACAGGTTTGGTTGGTCAAAAATTTATTCAATTACTTGATAATCATCCTTTTTTTTATATTTCTGTCATAGCAGCAAGTAAAAATTCTTCAACTAAAATGTATAAAGATGCAATATCATTTTGGGATTCTGAAGAAAATATTCCAAATAATATTAAACAAAAAATATTAGTTGAATGTAATGTAGAAAATTTTTCACACTGTAAACTTGTCTTCTCAGCCCTTGATTCAAATGTAGCATATGAAATAGAAAATAATTTTGTTAATGCAGGTATTACAGTTTTCTCAAATAGTAATGCTTTTCGTATGAATGAAAAAATACCTTTAGTTGTCCCATTAGTAAATTATTATCACATTTCAAAAGATATCTTGACTTTACAAAAAAATCCAAATAATGCCTTTATTATAACAAATGCAAATTGTTCTACTACTGGTTTGGCTGTTGCCATTAAACCATTATTTGATATTTATGGAATTAAAAAAATTATCGTTCATACAATGCAAGCTATTTCTGGATCTGGTTATCCTGGTGTAAGTTCTATTAAAATAATTGATAATATTATTCCATTTATTTCTAATGAAGAAGAAAAAATAGAAACCGAATTGTTAAAAATTTTAAGTGTATTTACCCAAGATAATAATCAAAAAATTTCTTGGAATACTCCTAATATATTGATTAGTAGTTCGTGTAATAGAGTTAATGTTATTAATGGCCACACATTAAATATATCTGTTGAATTTGCATCTGATTATAAACCACAATTAGAAGAAATAAAAAAAGTATTTGAAAATTATAATATTCAAAATATTCCATCAAGTTCCTATTCTGTTAGTAATTGTCCAAGTATTCCTACTCAACCAATAGTATTTTTTGATGAAATCGATCGTCCACAACCTAGATTAGATAGATTTAAAGAAAATGGTATGGCAATATCAATTGGTAGATTACGAACATGTCCTATATTAGATATAAAATTTACCTGTGTTGTTCATAATACTATTTTAGGTGCAGCAGGATCTAGTATATTAAATGCTGAGATAGCAGTTAATAATAATCTTATTAATTAGTATTAGATTTCTCACTTGGGTAATATTCTAATCTCTGAATTTTTTCTTCACTTCCTTCAGGATCATTTCTATAATACCATTTTATAAAACGTCTAAATGGCGATTTAAATATACTATATATACTTTCAATAAAACCAATATGCGAATCCATATTTTTACTACTTATTTGTATCTCTGTTAATGTTTTTTCCATATTTTTATTATCCGTATAAATGTTTATTAATTTGTCTTCAATATTTTCAAATTTTCTTTCTAAAACATTTATACGTTCATTTATATTTCTTAATGATTCGTCTATCTGAATAAAGATATCTTCCCAATCAAAATCAATTTCCATTTAATTCTTTTTTATTAGTATATAAATTAAAATTAAAAGTATAAGCGAAATGATTGTGTCTCTAATTGTTATACTTCTTTCTAAAGAATATTTTCTCTCTAATTCTGGATATAATTTATGAGATAAACTTATACCATTACTTATAGCAGATTCTAATGATGTAAATTTATATTTATGATTCCCAGTATGAGTTCCTACAGTATATAAATTATCAAATTTACTACTTTTAAAATTCATATAATCAAATCCAGCTGATGCTATAAACGCAGTATCTAACGATTCCCAATTTCCTGAATTTTTATAATTACCAGGAGATATCATTTTCAAATCTGGTTCTGGGAATTCTGGAAATACTTCTTTTAATTGTTCTATTATTTCACTAAACAATTCATTTTCATTACATTCATTTGCTGTTTTATTTATTTTTATTCCCTTTCTATCAGATATAGATACTGCAACACTCATTACTGTCTGTGATTGTTTTTCATCAAAATTCATATAATCACTAAGTAATATAAATAAAACACCCCAGTTAGACCTTGGAAATCCATATACTTTTGGAAATTTTATTTTTTCTTTCCAATGAAATGTTACTGATATATACTCAATATATGCTGTTTCTTCTGCATATTTTTTTAATTCATTGATATTTCCAAAACTACTTTTTACACTTTCTTCTGATTTCTCTAATAAATTTACTAACATTTTAGGTGGTATGGCACATATAATTTTATCTCCGTATATCATTTTGCCATTTGCTATAATACCAGACACCAATGTCTTCTTTAAATAATTATTCGTAATCGTATTCGTAACAAATGAATCAACTTTTGTACTAGTCAAAATAGTTACACCTCTTGATTCTAAATATTTTCTCCAAATTTTTAAAAAACCTCTATCAGATGGCACTTTTGGTTGATATAATCTATAAAAAGCTTGAATATTTGCTAATTGTAAAAATTCATTTAATGTATACTTACTACTATCTCCACCATCCGTTAATCTACATAATCTGTCAATCATATCTTTTGCTTGAAACGTAAAACCATTAGTTTCCATGTATTTTTTCATTGTTATATCTTTTCCATGATCAATATTTATCATTAAATATATAAACTCTTTTGATAACATTCCTAACTCTGTCCAATTCAATTTACTCCATATTGTTTCTTGACCTATTTCAGTTATATTAAATTTATAAGGTTCAAATAAATCATCAAAATCAACATTCATTTCTCTTAATAACTTTCTAAACATAATATAAGCCCTACTATATATTCTTGGACCGTGTTCTGTAAATATTTCTTCATTATTTCTATTTACTCTACGAACTCTATGACATCCTCCAATATCTTTCTCTTTTTCTACAATTAAAATTTTTATACCATCAATATTACTACAACAGTGAGCTAATGATAAGCCACTAGGACCACCCCCAATTATAATTAAATCAAATTTATCATTCATTCCCAAAACTTCCGTAATTACTTTTTAATTAGAAAATAATTTTCTAATTAAATTATAAACAAGATGGATCAAAAACTATATTTGTCAACAAAAACAAGCATAGCCATTCAATTTATTACATTGTTAATTGGGATTCGTGGTTTATTATTCACATTACCTACAGAACATCAAATTTTACAAGAAGTTCTAAGTGTAGAAATGATAGTACAAATAGTAGAATTATTATTTTATATTTTTATTATTATTAGATTAAATTTAGATACTCTCGCTGCTACAAGATATTTTGATTGGGTCTTTACTACACCAGTTATGCTAATAACTACAATTGTTTACTTTAAATACGAAGAATTTATTGAACGAGGCCTAAATAAAAATCTATCTTTTAAAGATTTTATAAACGAAAATATATCAAATATTAGAATCATAGTTCTATGTAATTTTTTAATGTTATTATTCGGATATCTTGGAGAAATAAATGTTCTTGATAGATATACAGCATCTATTTTAGGATTTGTTTTCTTTATTGCAGCTTTCTACACAATTTACATTAATTATGCCATCAATTCACAAACTGGACGTCGATTATTTAAAATTTTAGCCAGTGTATGGACTTTATATGGTATAGTATATTATTTTCCACCAATTTACCAAAATATGTCACTAAATGCATTAGATGTTGTAGCTAAAAACTTTTTTGGTATATTTTTATATTATAAAATTACTCAAGTTTTACAAACCAAGTAACTTAGTCATATCAACAATACCTCGTTCTGGTTCATTTAATCTAATTTCGTGTAATATCAAATTCCCTTTTGATTCTAATTTTTCAATATGTTTTCTACATTGACGAATATTTGTAAAAATTCCTAATATATTAGAATATTCATTTTGACTTAAAACATAAACTCTTTGTCCCATTTTTATTTAAAATGTTTTCTTAAATTTAAATAAAATTTTAAGTTTACCAATCAATTTTTATTTAATTTTCTAATATTTTATTAAAAATATTAGAATTATAAAATTTTTTGTTTATGGAAGGTATGATATAGAAATGTATGCTATACCACCTAACTAGTTACTATAAGCTAGACCCCCCATTCCGGCCATGATCGTGTCAAATTCATTGAATTTGAGTTGGTGCAAAGACCAACCTACCCCACCTTTCGGTGTATTTGATTAGGGACTAGACTATATCTTAAGCGCTTACACGCCCACTACCATTTAGTCGTTGAACCTTCACCCATCTAAGTGATTAGGGTGCTTGGATGCGGATTGTCCAATCCTTCATGTTTTTACTATTGGGTTCGGCAATTAACCGAGTTCCTCTTAAATATTTCTAAATAAGAGTAGTAATGAAGGCTCTAAGGAGTTTCCCGCAGTTTGATAATGTTGCAAACCGAGAATTGCTTCCAGATTTACTAGCAAATACTTTTGGTATTTACTTTTATGCGCAGATTTTACGCAAAACGTTGTAGTTGACAGCATAGACACGGAGCTTGCAGTCATCACTGTTAGCAAGAGTGAGCTGAAGAGTGGCATTGTCAATACGAGACATGTTAACGGATCCTGATGGTTGATGTTGTTCTGGGTTTAGAGCAAAAGAGTATACATAAATACCCTTATCAACTGGGATACGAGTGTGATGTTGATATGGTTGGACAAGGTTGAAGTAAGCAGCCTTTCGGGTAGAGAACCGGTCGTGTCCGTTGAGTTGAAGCTTGGCATCAACTAGGAAGTCATCACCACTGAGAGTGTAGTCAAATGGCTGAGCATTGGCATCAGGTCGAACAACCCAGACGAGTTCCTTGCAAGGATGGTTAAGGGCAAGTTTGCTCTTAACAGCGGTAGCAGCAAAGGATTCAGCTCCGGTGAATTGAAGTTGTTCAATAAGATATTCATGTTGAACTTGAGCGAATTGACGACGTTCATCAGTGTCAAGATAGATGTAATCAACATATAGAGAAGCATTATCAATTGCAGGTGCTTGAGTATAAGCTCCTGAACTAATTTTAGCACAGTTGGCAGCAGCAGCAAAGGTAATGTTGAATTTAACTTCGTGATACTGAAGAGCAATTAGAGGAAGAGCTAGACCTGGATTGCGACAGAACCAAAATTGAAGAGGAATGTAAAGAGTATAAGCTGGAATAACTCCTGCATTGGCAGTAGTCATAGCAGATACATTTCCAACCATATAATCATAACCAGATTCCTTTTCAGCACTCTGGGTTAGTTCATTCCAGATTTGAAGCCAATCTCCATAATGCTTGTCGATAGTTTGACCTCCGATTTCGATAGAGACTTCATCAATAAGAGCATGTCCAACACTTTCTACCCAGTTTGCAGTTGCAGCACCAGTAGCTTCAAGAGCTCCTAGTTCAACTTGTAGATAGACCTTGTGGATAAGATCACCGTTTCGGGAAACAGTGCAAGAAACTTTGCGACCAAAGTCAGCAGAACCATTAAATGTCTGTTCGATTGATTCAATGGCAAAGTTTGTGTGACGTCTGTAGACGACTTTGAAAACGTTTATACCCTACCTTTCGGTATATTTAATTCAATTGACTAGTTTCTAAAAAAAACTTCAATTGATAGGGACTAGACTATATCTTAAGCAATCTAAAAAGATTATTTAGATTACCCACTACCATTTAGTCGTTGAACCTTCACCCATCTAAGTGATTAGGGTGCTTGGATGCGGATTGTCCAATCCTTCATGTTTTTACTATTGGGTTCGGCAATTAACCGAGTTCCTCTTAAATATTTCTAAATAAGAGTAGTAATGAAGGCTCTAAGGAGTTTCCCGCAGTTTGATAATGTCGCAAAGAAGCGTAAGCTTCGCTTTCTTTACTAGTAGCTGAATCATTAGTCAAGGGATAAAAAACACGTGGAGTTCAATGACTAATATAGGAATTGCAACAGATTTTCTATAACATATCCTAATAGTTATAGCTGGCTACTTTTCTACTCAATTTTCAAGTAATTTGAGGATTACCACTTAGATAAATATCTTGCTTTTTTAACCGTAAATTTACTAAGAAATTTACAAATTAAAAAATACCTAATATCTCTATTAGGAATAGAGTACACCTTAAGAATTTTCAGATATGGCTAGTATCATCATTAAATCCCAACTTCCGTCTACTCGTTGAACCTTCATCTTGTATCTACCTAAACTGAATTTAAATATTCCATTGCTAATAGTAATTTAGCTTCCATAGAAGTATATTTACTTACAAATGACTTTTCTTTTAAATTTGGATGATGACTTATTCTATATCCTTCTTTACCAGATGAATCTTTATAATAACGAAGATATTTTGGTAAATTTAAATCTTCAAGCCTTTTTCTTGGACGTTTGTCTAAAATCTTGCCTAAATTTTTACCTATCATACTTTTTCTTCGTAATTCTTTTGTTTCATCAGATTGTCTTGATGTTGTTTTACCTGAAGTTAAATTATAACCATTCGGTGTCATTGTATTTAATTGTTCAATATAAAGATTTTCATAATAATCTAAATCTTTTATTTCACATTCTTTTATTAATTCAATAGTAAAATTTTCTGGATTATATTTACGAATGGCATTATTTAATAATCTACAATAGTCTTTACTATTTGTAGCATCTCTTATATGCTGTTTCCATCTATTTAAATATCCCCATTTTTTACCACTTGATAATAACTTAACACATTGACCAACATACTTTCTCTTCGAAGGACTTGTTATACAATAAATTTCACCTATATTCATTTAAAATTATTAATAAAATATTTTTATTCAATTTTTAACAATACAAGATGCTTGGCTGCGGATTGTCTAATCTTTAACGTTTTTACTATGCCTTAGGGCATTACCCTTTGGTATTAATAATATCACTATTATTAAGTAGTAGTTAAAGCTCTAAAGAGGTTCCCGCAATTTGAAAGTTTCGCAAAAATAACTTTAAAAAGTTTATTTTCACTAGCAAGTTATATAATAAAGGATTATCGATTATCACAGTTAATCCCCTATTCGTATATTTATACTGTTTATCTGATATGGTATATACGAACCATATCAGCAGCTTACTATTTGAGCCCAGATATTTAAGCTCCATAGGCAACGAGTTGCATAAGTCCACCACCCATTTTAAATGTTTTTTATAATATACTAAAAGAAAAAAAATTTTTGGAAATAACAAAATATAAACACATAAAATAATCAAATATCATTTACTACAAATCTAAAATATTACCCAAGTTTGGGGAATAATATCAACATATTTTAAACCATAAAAACCTAATATTTTTATTATACATCATAATTTAACTTCTTATTAGCATATTGTTTTATTAAATTATTATTTATTATTATTTAATAATTTAATAAAAAATTTTTCTATATATTTTAATTCTCTATTTGTGCGTTTAATTTATTTGTAGTATTTGTATTTTTAAAGTATTTATCTAATTCATCATAACCATAATCTATCATTTTTTGTTTGTCTTCATAAGATAAATTGAAATCTAATGCAGATATATTATCTATGAAAAATTCTAAAATATTTTCTTTAGATCTTTCTTCCCTTGTCTGATCTTCTTTAACCGATATGTAACATAAAATAACATTATAAATATATTTATCTAAAGTATCTATCACTTCATTTTTTTCTTTTTTTGAATATAAAAAATCAATTCCTAATATATTTTCTTTATTTTCGTATAAATTTATAGGAAAATTATTAATTAAAGCCGCATCAACATATATATCATTTTTATATGTCAATACAGAAAATGCAAATGGTATACTTATAGCCATTCTTATAGCTTTTGTTACTTTTATTTTAGGCGTATCTATATAATCAAATTTTTCTAATTTATGTTTATTTAAATTAGTAACCATTATTTTGTAATGTATATTTGTCCTTTTATATAATTCGCTAAATGTTATGTTTTTTGAATATCCTTTTCTTATTAAAAGGCTTTCTACCCAATTTATAATATTTTTACCAGAATTTAATCCATAACCCTTAATAAATGTAGATACTTTATTATTTGTAAAATCCATAAAATTTTTCTCCATGATTTCTTGATATAATTCTTCATAACTATAATTAAGTATATAAACTAACCCAAATATTGTTCCTACTGATACTGCCATTATTTCTTTAATATCAATTTTTACATCACAATTCTCTTGTAATTCTTGTAGTTCTTTTAGTTTTTTAAATACTCCACAATAAGTAATTCCTTTAATACCACCACCAGATAAAACTAAGGTATTTATAACTTTCATTGTTATTTTATTATTACTAATATTATTACTAATTAAATCTACATTAATTAATTAACGAAATAAAACCTCATAAATTACTTTAATTAATCAAGTCACTGTATGTATTTTCTAATATATCATTTATTCTAAATTTACGTTCTGTAAATTCATCATCATTCATATATACAATTAAATTACAGTTTGTAGTTGTTTTTATATTTTCATGATCATTAATATATTCTATAAAATATTTGATTTTACATTCTTGAAAATAATAATTGTCATCAAAATGATAATAAAAAGAACGAATTTGTTCTGTAATATCATATAATTCATTGTCATTTTCATCACTTATTCCAACATGAACAAATACATTCCTCCATTCCCAATTATCTTGTAATCGTTTTGTAATGATATCTGTATCACTAGAATTTAAAATTGATAATGATACTATGTTTATTGGATAAATTTTATCATTATTTTTAAAATTAAATCTATAAATATTACACTCCGTTTTAATAAATACAAACATATATTCTAATACCTGTAATTTATTATTTTTGTATAAAGTATATCTGTTTTTTATTTGCATAAATTTCATAAATATTATTTGAACAAATTTAATTTTTGCAATACTGAAAAATATTCTATTTCCAAAAATTTTAGAAATTAAACCAATTATTATTATAAATAATAAAACATGTAATAACATATTTAAAATTAAAATTATTTATTTAGTTAAATAAATAACTTTAATTATTTTTAAATGAATTTCTTCCAATTTCTAAAAAACAATAATAATTCTCAGAATCAAATCACTTTAGATAACAAACCAAAAAATGAAGTCCTTTCAGTAAAAACTTATCATTCAACAATTTTAAAACCAGGAGATAGAATTAAAATTATTTATTATCCTAATAGCTATTATAATTCTTATAAAGGTTATTATGGAGAAATAAAAGAATATAAAAAATCACAACCTTTTGCTTTAGTGCATATATATACATCAACCTCTACTAGAAAAATTAGTTTACCAATAGAACATTTTGTAAAAATAAATGAATAAAACTATACAATTTTTGAATATTTTATCATATGGTTTGTCTCAATTATTTGTTTTAATGAATTAGATAATAATTTTGATTTATTTAACTTTGTATTTTTATTATCAGTATTTTTTATATCAAATTGTTGTTTATTTACTACATAATAACATTCTTTATCACCAGGGTTTTTGTTTAGTAATATCAATGATACATCTTTATGATTTTGTATGTTTCCATAACCTATATAAAAAAACCAAACCTCATTTGTAGTTTTTAATTTCAAATTATGAAACATTGAATTAAATGTTATTAAACCTTGTTTAATTATATCTTCATCATCACTCGGATTATAGTTACTATCAATTCTTTTAAATAAAACTATATCACGATTCCTAAAATTTGAAACTAAAAAAGCCTTTAAACAAATGGAAATACAATTGATATCTATATTTGAACCTATATCAATAACATAATAAATCTCTAATTTACTATTTGTAGTAATACTCGTATTAAACTCTTGATTTGATGAACTCATCGGTAACTGTAAAATTAATTTAGTAAATAAGTTAAAAAAATAATTTCATTTTTATTATTCTTAAAACTTTTTTGTTGTATAATATTAAATAATAATGGAAACAAACCAATTTTTATCAAATTCTGGTTTGGCTACTAAAAAATGGGGCCCGTCTGGTTGGTATTTTCTTTTTTCTTGTATAATGGGCGCCTATCCTTCACATTTAGATATTTATAATAAAGATCACCGTAAAATTAAAAAACATTTTAAAAACATGTTTGAAAACTTGTGTTATACTATGCCATGTATTTTTTGTAGACAATCTTTTAAACAATTTTACAAAGAATTACCAATTGAAAATTTTATGACTGGAAGACTTCAACTAATGAATTGGTTATATTTGATAAAAGATAAAGTCAATAAAAAATTAATAAAACAAGAAAAACAATGTTTGAATCGTGAAAAGAAAAAACTTGATAAACAATACAAATCGAAAAAAATTTCAAAACAGGAATATACAAAACTACTAGATAAAATTAAAAAAGAAAATTTATGCACAAAAAAAAGCCCTCCATTCATAGATGTCTTATTACAATATGAATCTATTCGTGCAACTTGTTCTCCAAAAAGTAAAACATGTGCTTTATCAAAAAAATCTTAGTTAATTATTTTTTTATAAAATAAAAAAATAATTACTTCTTAAATTCTATCACCAAAGTTTTCGCATTATTTGTATATATTTATTAAGCACCAATTTCAAAAAAACGTCTCATTTGAGCAGGACTCTGTTCATATGAACTTTCAAGAAATGGTCCAACACTTTCTTTTGGAATTGGAGGTAATGATCTAATATCATGATAAGGAATTTTATTTGATTGCATAACAGTATTAACACCTACATGATATCCACTAACAAGAAAATTTTGTTCCTTAAGAAGTTTAGAAACAGGATTTTCCTTTGCAAATTCATTTGCGTCATCATATTGAGGAAGAAGATCTTCTGCTTTAACTTGATCTTTACCAGCAACTAATTCGTTAATCTTTGTTTCTTCAGCTTTTGCAGCTTCTTCTTCGACATTTTCTGGTTCTGGAACTTTTGGTTCTTCTTCAATGTTTTCAAGAGCTTCTTTGTTTTTCATATAATAATAAATACCTCCTACAATAGCAATTACAATAACAAGTTGAACTAATCTATTAGACTTAATTAATTTTACTAGTCCATTCATTTTGTTTTTAATATATAATAATAAAATAAAATTAATTTATATAAAAATAAAAATAAAAATTTAAAATAATTGAAAATTAATCAACTTTAAGTCTTTTTAGTTAATTTTTATCTAAGAATTTTACAATTAAAACAAAAACAACATTTCATTTACAATATGTCAGAAGAAGAAGATTATAATTCATCATCATCATCTGAAGATATAGAAAAAGTATGTTCATTTGATAAATTTATTTCTATTCATCTTGATAATGTTTTAGATATATTTTATGAGTTTAAAGTAAAATTTGCATATAATCCATATTTTTTAGATAATCTTAAATCTCAAGATTTGTTATTATTCTTATATGAACACTTATATGAAAATTACAATTTAAAAATACCAAAACAATTGGATTATTCTTCATTTGTATACGAAAGTTATCAAGAGTTAGATTTATCTTATAGTATTATTTGTAATTATTTTTATTCGTATAATTGTAAAATTTCCAAGTCATCTTGGTATGTATTTTGTTATAATAATTCTTTAGTTAATTAAAACCATTTATTGCCATTAGAAAAACATCTCCTAAATCATCTTGTTTGTTATTTGATAAAAATACATCTAGCCATTTTTCTTTTTCTTCTTTACTAAATTTATTATTTAAAAACCACTTTGTATATTGTATAGACAAATATTTACGTCTTGCATATGCTCCTTTTAAATTACACATTATAATTGGACCCTTGTAAGCTTTTAATTTTTGTGCAGCTCTTACAAATCTAATAGTTGTTTTTGGATTATTAATAAATAATTCAACAAATTTACCATATATTAAATGACTTATTAATTTCATTTTATTGTTTATTTTTGGCTGTAGTTCAATTAATACTTTTGTAACTTTATCAAATAAGTCACTATTTTCTTCAAATATACTATTCATTTTTGTTAATACAATTTTAGTTATATCTTGTAATAAATATTCATCCACTCGTTTTTGTTTATAATGATTATTTGATTTTATTATTTGTGATTTTGGAAAATGTAATTTACATGTATATTCTAATTCTAATTCGCCATTTTGATACTTATATAAACATCGTTTACCACAAGTTTTTCCACTTTTTAAAATTCCCTTACATAAATAAACTGGGGTTTCTAATGTATTATATACATTCCATAATTTTATATTGTAAGTTGATAATTCTTTTGGATTTTCACATTCCATTATACAAAAAGCTAAATTTTTTAAACCTACATCTACTGTAACTATCATCTATTATTTTTTCTAATTAAATAATAATTTACTATTACATTTATTATTTAAAAAAATTTTATTTATTGAACCCTAATCACAATCACTGAAAATGACTTGACTTTGTTGGCAGAAAAAAAGTTATTTTTACTATTTACAAATAATATTTACCAATAATATTTACCAATAATACATCATAAATCCAAATAATTTTACAAAAACATTATCGAAATTTATTATTTTTTCAGTTCTATATGACATTTTCCAACAATTTTCTCTATTATATTCTTTATAATTATCTACATATATAATTTTTATTTTATCATTAAATTTTACTTTTTTCATACTTTTTTACTTATACTTAAATTTAAACTTTTTCATAACATGTTTGATTAAAATTTATTCATTTTTTATTACTTTATTCCAAATACTTTTGTAATTCGTTGTTAAATAATAACAATTATCTATACTAAAATTAATACTGACATTTTAATATGCTTATTAATGATTTTGAAAAATTAGAACTTAAAAAATTTAAAATCAAAAGTATATTACCAGATGCCACTATATTATGTTTAGGAAAACGGCGGTCTGGAAAAAGTTGGCTTGTTCGTGATATTTTTTATCATCATCGCGATATCCCATCAGGTCTTGTGTTTTCGGGTACAGAAGAAGCATCGCCTTTTTTTGGAGATTTTATTCCAGATGCCTTTATTCATTCTGAATATGATCCTGAATTAATTGAATCAATTATGAATAGACAAAAAAGAAAAATTAGAGAATCTAAAATGTCTGGAAAATCTGATACTGGCAAATTACCAGAAAATAATATGTTTATTGTTTTAGATGATATGTTACATGATGCTCAAAATTGGAAAAAGGAAAAAACAATTAAAAGTATTTTTTTTAATGGCCGTCACTTTAATTTTTTATTTATTCTAACTATGCAATATGCTCAAGGTATTCCTCCAGAATTAAGAAGTAATATTGATTATGTATTTATTTTTAATGAACCATCTGTTGCTAATAGAAAAAAAATTTACGAATCTTATGCTGGTATGATTCCTAGTTTTGATCATTTTTGTAATATTTTAGATGCATGCACTCAAAATCATGAATGTTTAGTCATCAAAACATCTGGTAATAGTAGTGATTTGAAAGATCAAATTTTTTGGTATAAAGCAGAACCTCATAAAAATTTTAAAGTAGGCCATCCTAAATTTTGGAAATATCATAGTAGACATTATAATCAAAATTATGAAGAACAAGCTGATCATGATCAAGAAAAACTTGACAAATTAAAAAAGAAATTTAATAAAACTAGAAAATTAAAAGTAATTGTATCTAGACAAGGAGATGTTGTAGGATATACAGAAGATTAAATCATTAATTATTATTATTATTTATATTTTTTAAATATAAATATTAAAAAACGTATTTGTTTCATTCAAGTATACCATTATCAATTAATTGTCTATATGTTTTACCACCCTTTTTAATTCTTCTTTTTGTAATAGGATTTATTATCCATATTTCTTCTTCTGTTTTTTCGTACTCTCCATCTAATTTTTTCAACTCATCTTCTATCAATTCTCGTCTACACATAGAACAAATTGTACTATTTTGTTCAATATGAGTTTTTAAACAATTTTTATGAAATTTATGATTACAATCGAGTAATATATAACTTTCTAAATCTAAAGAATCTGTATCAAAACAAATATTACATTCATATTGTCCAAATCTATCAATTTTATCTAAACTTGATAACTCTATATTTGATGAATCTTCAGAATTATTATTTGCTATTTCTTCTAAATAATTATAGTAATATTGTAATGTAGATAAAATTCTATCATAATTAATTATATAATTATCTACTTCAAAACATCTTGTATAATAATTTCCAAATGGATAATCTATATTTAATTTTTGTAAATCATCAATTATATTTGGAAGATTAATTACAATATAATTTGCTATAAACTTATTAAATATTGATATTCTTTCATTTTCTATATATCTAATTAAACAAGTATACCAACTCTCATATAAAACATATACTGTATAACTTGGATCATCCCTACCTCCAGGTTCATATGTATACGGATCATAATCTAAAAATGAATGAAATGTAAGTAAAATTGTTTCTATTCCCATACTAGATGTCCATTTTTCATATTTGTCATTTCCCCATGTATTTAAAATCGTAGAACAACATTTTCCATTTTCATACATATTTGGATGTATTCTAACATTATCATAATTTATAAAAAATACTTCTGGTGGAGAATGTGGATAATTCTCTGGTATTTTAATATTTAATTTAATAAATTTATGTCTATATACACTTTCATATGGTGCTTTAATTAATGCATATACTTCATTAATATTATTATCATCAAAATAAATCAAATAATCATTTTCTAATAGTGGTTTTTCATTTTGTTGTTTATATAATTGTTGTAATTCTTTAACTAATCTTTTGTTTACATTCATTACAACAGTGTATTTTAACACTATCAAATAAAAAATCATTTTCTTTTAGATTGTAATTCTCCATTTTTATACATTTCATATAATTTATTTTTAATTGTTTCTTCTTTATCCTTTTTTTGCTTTTCTTTTTCTCTTTTATTTTCCATTTCTTTTGGATCTGGTATAAATATTGTATTCTCACTTAATTGTACCGACCATGTTAAATTTTTTGCAGTATTTACTAACATTATATAATCAGGATAATTTACTTTCATTAATAATCCTCCTGTTCTAAATTGTTTTGTTTCATTGTTTATATATCTTACCCATGTTTTAAATGGTGGAACCGTAGTTAATATTTTTTTATCTTCCATCGATTTTAATTTAATATATCCTTGTAATTTTTTTTTTATATCATCTATCTCCATATTTTCCTGTTTAGATCCAGTTATTGGCTTTTTGTATTTTGAATCAGTAATTCTTTGAAATTTACCACCACCAGTCTGGTCATCTGTATTAAAATACTCACTTGTACTACTCTGTTGGTCAGTATCTGTGTATGTAGATGTAGATGTTCCCTTTTTCTGTATATAAAATCTTTTCATACTTATATTATACCAATAAAAAATTTAAATTCATTTTTTACAAAAATATTTTATTATATAATTATAAGTTAGTTACGGTGAATGGAATTTACAATAGAATCCCGTAAAAAATCTATGGTTAAATTTTCAGATGATTTAGATTATTTGACTACTGTAGATAACACCAGTTTTAGCCAAAAATTTACTACAAATGAAAGTCTTGTTAAAAACTTATTTGATAAAAAATTTATATCAAAAGGTGTAGAAGGTTCTGTTTACAAATCATATTTTAAAAACCCACACTCTTTTTATGATCCAGTTGCAATAAAAATAAGCACAATAAAGAAAGATAAAACTATTAAAAAGTTATCTCAAAAACAAATATATAAACTATTTTATACTAATAAAGTTTATCATACAAGAAATTTTATAGAATTAGTTGCACAAACATTAATAAACCAACTAGTTTTACAAAATATATGTCCAAATTTTTTACTCAATTTTTATTGGGAATATGATGTAAAACATTTAGATCTTATTACTTATAATGAATTTGCTAATTTTGGAGATTTTGAATCATGGTCTAAAATAAAACACACCGATATTTACTGGTTTAATGCATTATTTCAAATTTTAATAAGTTTAATCGCTATAAAACGGACCTTTAATATGTTACATACTGATTTACATACCAATAACATTCTTGTATATAAAGTAAAACCAGGAGGACATTGGACTTATATTATTGATAATATAAAATATCATGTCCCCAATTTAGGTTATGTTTTTTTTATTCATGATTTTGGTTTTGCTTATATATCTAATCTAAATAAAACCGGAACTCTAAAGAAACAACTGTATGTTGATTGGCATTATAATGATACATTAAAATATATCACAGATATAGGATCAGATTTTTATGATATCTCACTTTTAATACGAGAATGGAGAAACAATGATAAAGTACCATCTTATTTTTTAAAATCTATAAATAAAATATTTGATAAAAAAGAAATAGAATATATTTTAAGTAAAAGATATTATAAATTAGAGTATGAATATTATAAAAATCATAAACCAGAAGAAATTAAAGAGTATAAACAATTATTAAAAAATTATCCAAATATTACTAAAAAATACAATGAAACTCATACAACTTTGACTAATAAATTATATGATATTTTTCATAATACAAAAAATACTCTGAAATCTACTTCAAAATTTAATATAAACAATATAATTTATACAAAAATTCCAAAAAACTCTGTAAATATAGAAACATATTCTTTAGATAAATCTTTTGATAAATCAAAACTACCTAAATTTTTACAAAAAATTGTAAAATAATCTTCTTTTTAATTTTGTAATTAGTTCTAATTATAAAATTAAAATATCATTATTTTATAAGCTAATTTTTATATGAAATCAATTTTTAAATTTATATATCATGAAAATGAAATTAATAATAAAGGTCCTTTTAGTCATTTAATAATTAATTCTAATTCTTTAACAACAGATATTACTAAAAGTTTATATTTATATAAACTTCAAAATAGAAATATTAAAACTTTATTCTATTGTTCTATTTTTTTTTCTGAAAAACTTGGTGTAAAAGACTTTATAAAATTTTTGACTGACAATGGGTTTGATGGTTGTATATTCGAATCAAACAATCCATATAATTATTTTCATATTAACAAAATTATAAATACATGTTTTCAACTTCCAGCTCCTTATAATTTCAATTGGGAATTTTATATTGATTTTTCTATTTTAAATCCAAAAGAATGTATTCTATTTACCATTGATAAAATAAAAAGTATTCCATTTTCACCAAATCTTCGAGGTTTTATCATGGAATCTTATACGTTAGAAAAATTTGATTTGTCTAATTCACCAAACTTGAATAATATTATATTAACTACTAATTCCCACACTGAAAAAGAAATAGAGTCTTTGTATAATAAACATAATTTTAGAGGTATAGTAATAAATAAATTTTTAAAAGATTTTCAATTTGACTCACTCTCACATGAAATAAATGATAACGAAATTATAAATAATATAGAATATCCAACTAGTAACATATTAAGACAATTAATGTCTTTATCTCCAAACGATAAGACTGTTGGTTCTTTATAATACTTTTTTGGATTTTGTTATCTTAAACTTATTTGCACCTAAATATCTAATTTTCCATCCCTTTGCAGCCAAATTTAAAATAAAAAAAAATTTTTGTAAAAAATTTACAAGTAAATTATTCATTCCATATTTATAAAAATTGGATATAACATTTATACTTGTTTCAAAAGATCTCATTCTATTTTTAGCTATATAAAAAAAAATACATATTTGCACGTAATTGTGCGTAATTGCACGTAATTGTGCGTAATTGCGCGTAATTGTGCGTGTAAAAAGGTAATAATTAAATCATATTTAATTTCATTTAAAAAAAATATTTATTAAATAAAATTATGAGAAAAAAAAAAGAAAAACAAACTGATAATAGTTTTTCTATAAAAAATCTACCTAAAAAAAAATCATTAACGCATCATTCTATTTTACAAATGCACGAAGAAAAAATTACAAGTTTTAAGAAAAAAGATATACGTTTAAAAAATATAGATATAAAAATCAAGAATCTATCAAAAGATCTCGAGTCTTTGAACAAAGAAATATCAATTAAAACTTTAAATAACGAACATACATTTGACACTAATATAAAAATTGATAGAATAGAAAATGAAATAAAAGAATTAAAACAATCTTATAATTATATTAAAAGTGGCGAAGATGAATTAAAATACACATTAGATTCATGTAATTTAATTATGCAATTTTATCAATTATTAGATAGAGAACAAGAATTATTAAATAAACAAAATTTAAGTTTTGAAGAATCAAATGAATTAAATAACATTGTATGTAATAAAAATACTATTGCCGATGAATATTTTAAGAAATTTAATCCCAATTACAATTTTCAATATAAACATAACAATTTAAATTTTAGTTTATGTCTTTTTTGCAATATAAATATGGAATATTCAAATGGGTTTCTAGTATGTAATGAATGTGGTATTTGTAGAAACACTTTAGAAACAAATGGAGAATTATCATATAAAGAAATGCAAGATTATGATTATAGACCACAATTTACTTATGATAAAATGACTCATTTAGAAGATTGGTTAAGACGTTTCCAATCTAAAGAAAATAGAATTATTCCTCAAGAAGTTTTAGACAAAGTTATTGTTGAAGCTAAAAAAGAACGTATTAATGATCTTAGTTTATTGAGTGAAGACAAAGTTAAAAAATATCTTAAAAAACTCAACCTTAATGAATATTATGATAATATTATAGGTATTATAAATAGAATCAATGGAAGACCTCCATTCACATTAACAACTGAAATAGAAGAAAAAATAAAAATAATGTTCCAACAAATCCAAGAACCATTTGAAAAATACAAACCTAATAATAGAAAAAACTTTTTAAGTTATAGTTACACATTACATAAATTTTTTCAAATATTAGGTTTAGATGAATTTTCTAAATATTTTCCATTACTAAAAAGTCCTGATAAACTACGACAACAAGATGAAATTTTTAAAAAGGTTGTTGCTGAAATGGCATTAAAAGATAAAACTATTAATTGGAAATTTTATCCAAGTATTTAAGTAAGTAAGTTTTATAAATTAATTTACTATTTTAATATTATTATTACTATTACTATTAAAATGAAAAATTTGATTTACATGACTATATTTTATAATGAAAATTATTTGATTTTATTAGAACTTTTATTATGTTCTTTGATAAAATTTGGGAAATTAGACAATTCAATTGATATTTTAATATTAACTCATTATTCTTTTGTAGATAAATTAAATGATATTTCTAATCGATTAAATATTGTATTAAATATAGAATTATTAAATGCTACTACAATTCCAGAAAGTAAATGGTCTAGATTTAAGATATTTAATTTAACTAAAGATGTTACAGTTTATAATAAAATTTTATACTTGGACATTGATATTTTAATTCAAAAAGATATTAAACCATTATTTGATCTAAAATTAGAAAATAAATTATATGCTAGACAATCTTGTGATATTGGTGGAGAATTTTTTGGTAATTTTTTATTTAAAGAATGGATTCAACATGGCAATTCTATTAATTTAAAAACTCCTGCTTTTTGTAGTGGAGTATTATTATTTAAACCTTGTTTAGAAATAAAAAATTTATTTCAAGAAACGTTAAATCATATTATTTCTTATCATAATTCTGGAAAAACATTTAAAACATGTGTTGATCAACCTTTTATTAATTTCAATGCAATTATTCGAAATTTACATGAAATAAATTTGTTAACAGATTTTGTTTCAAATAATCCAGATATTAATACACAAAAAGAAACTATTTTTCATTTTGCAGGAAATACTTGTGGATTTGATATTAAATATAAGCGCATGAAAACTGTATTTGATTTTATCAATACAAAATTTTAAGGTGTATATAATGGATCTAATTGCATATAATTTCTACATATAACACAAGTATTTTTATATAAATTAAAAATGTTATATTTATTCCAACAAAATTGATGAACTGAATTATTACAATTTTCTACACAACAAATTGTATTTTCCTTATCGTAATCTATTTCTTCTAAACAAATTGAACACATATCATTTCTTCCTTTTATTTTTATTGATCTATTTCTAAGTAAATTAATTAAATTACTTACATGATAAAAATTCCATCTATCTGGATGTATATCATACATAAATTTATAAGAAAACCAATATAAATGTTTACATATATTTTTTCCACATGTAAAATCAGGACATGAACATTTACAACTAGATTCGTTTAAATATGAGCCAATTGATTCGTGGTCACTAACTATAGAAATTGTATATTCTTTATTTTTTGATCCTAAAATTTTAGATTCTATTTTATAATAAATTTCTTGATCTATATTGTTATCTTTCTTTGTTTCAAAAGAAATATCTAATAATAATATTCTGTCAGTAATACTTCTCCAACGTCTTTTATATCTTTTAATATAATCTTTTTCTAATATATCAAGAACATCTTGAACATTCGATAATTGATTTCTAGAATTCATAATTTAATTAAAATAATATTTAATTAAAAAAGATTTTAATTAAAATTTATTTTTTTTGATTTAGAATATTATTTATATTAGTAACTTTTTCATCAATCTGTTTTTTTAAACTTGTCAATTCTTCATTTAATTTATTAATTGTTTCTAATAAATTCAAATGCGATTTTACCATTTCATTTTCGAAATATATTCTATCAATTTTTGAATTTAAATTCCAATTATTCTTATTCGTAATTATTTCAACCATTGCTAACTTATTTTCAATTACAATTAACTTGTTTTCAATATGAAGTAATAACTTATATAACTTTTTATTAGATATTCTTTTCCAAAAGAGTTTTAATTTTTTATACATATTAGTTACCAAATTTATTATAATAAATAAATTAACGAATTGCGTTAACAATTTTATAAAATTATATTCTATATAATTAAATCTTAAATGAGTGGCAAAAATTTAAAAGAAATAGATTTCTTATTTGAAGATCCTCCTATTAATAATCAAAAATATGCTTTAATCAGTATTGTTGGACCTCATATGAAACAAAAATGTAATGTTTGGGGATTAAAAATCAGGGGAACAGCTGAAAATCTTGAAAAAGCAAAAGCTATGACTAAAAAATTAATTAAAATAGATAATAATTATGATATTTATACAGTAGAAGTAGGTAAATTTTTTCCTCTTAATGTTGAACCACATGATGTTGCAGATGTTGAATATGAAAATGAAAATCTTAATGCTTTAATTAAAAGTTATCTTGAAAATAGAGAATTAGCAAACGAACATTGGAATCAAAGAAAAAACGAAATGATGAAAGAAGCTATACGCGAAGGAAAAGAACAAAATAATAATAAACCAGAACACCCTATTGTTGTTCTTCAACGTATTAAACACTTTCAACAGCAACTTGAAGAGATGAAAAATAATATGTCTGCTTTACAAGATGATCTAAATTTAGCAACAAATAAATTTGCAAATTATTCAGAAGAAGAAAAAACTATTGCACAAAAAGAGTTAGAAAATGCATTGAATAATAACAATGTTAAAATAGAAGAAGTTAATGAACAACAATCAATTGATGACATTAGAACACAGATTATCGAAGAATTAAAAATCAATTCTTTAACTTCAGAAGAATCTTCTAATTCCAAACCAAGTAATATAGAAACTATTTTACAAGAAATAAAACTTTTAGAAAGTGAAAAACAAGATTTAATTAATACAACACAAACTATGAATAATCAAATCTCTGAAACCACAATGAAAAGATTAACTGACAATATCAAATCAGTTGAATCTAAAATTTCTACTTTAAAAGAACAATTAGAAAATTCAAATGAAGTAAATAATTTTATTAATTCTTCGTATACAGAATCAAAATATGATTATTTAGAATCTGATCCATCAAGAACTAATTAAATTTTATGAATTCTTGTATTCGTCACACTATCATTATGAACTTGCATTTCAATTAATTTATACATATTAATTTCATTTAATACTTGCGTCCATTCAAATAATGTTATTTTTCCAAATAATTTTAAATACATAATAGATTCAATTTGATTTCTATTATATTCATTTGCTGAATGAACTTCATGAATTGTATTTTTTTCTAAATTAAATTTAACATTTTTTATACTCATTTTTAATATGTTAAATTTAATTTAATTTTTAATTTAATTTAATTTTTAATTTTTTTTAATTATTATTTTTTGAATAAATTGAATATGGATTATCTGCATGTTGTTTACTTATCAATTGTGAAATATCATTATTTCTATCATCAAATACAGTATCTTCAGGATCATCATCAAATCTTGATCTAACTGGCACACCAATTGAAATTGGAGTTGCTATAACTTGAGATAATTTAGGATTCATTTTTTGTCTTCTATCTTCTTGTTCTTTTAATAATTGATTTTCTGTTGATTTAATTTCTCCCTGAACATTTTTTCCTGAAGTTAATTGAAATGTTTGTGGACCACCTGGTCTATATTCTATATTACTAACTATAATTTCTTTTCCTGTCATTGGAGCATCATATTTATTAACAAGATACCCCATTCCATCATTTTTGTTAACATTACCTAGAAAATTCTTTGTTAATGTTGTTTGTTTATTCGTCGTTTTTGCAGATACATCAACTAATCCATTATTATACATATCTGTAAATGCCTTGTCAAATGTCGTTTTTACATTACCAGTATTATCTGTGTATATTGTAGTTTCTTTTATTGTCGTCTTTGGTAAATCTCTATATTTAGGCTTTAATCCTAATGTATTAGATGATCTATTTAATAAATGAGTTTTATCTTCTGTAGTAACTCTTTCTGTTTCATAATTTTTATATGTTTTTCTACCATAATCATCAACAGATTTATACCCAGAAACATTTCTAATATAATCATTTTCATAATTTTCTCTTTTAGGTTCCTGGACAGCAGAATAACCAATTTCATCACTATTATCTATCATTTTCATTCTTTGTCTATCTGATGTCAAATCACTTTTTGCTCCACCAACGTATTCTATATTATATGCTTGTCTAGATGTATTTTTAAAATTTGTATTATAATCTTCTTCACTTTTGTTAGCAATAACTTCACCAGTTGTCCTAAATAAATGATCAATTCCTTTTTCATAATAAGTTGGTGGTCTTTGTTTTTTAACTTCCGCTTGAATTCCTCTTACTTCTCCTTTCTGTCCATCTATTGTTCTTCCCTTATAACTAATTTGTGGTTTATTACTAGCTCTTAATTCATCTATTGATTTAAATTCTGGTTTTATTTTATTTGTAAATGTTCCTGATATAGGTCTAACTATTTTTTCATCTTGAAAAGGTTTTTCACCTTGTTTATATAAAGATGATATATATCTATCAGAATTTATTTCATTTGTAAATATAGGTGTTCCATATATATTCTCTTCCATTTTATCAAACATTGGCTCAATTTCCTTTTTGTGCTGAAAAGTATATTTATTTCCAGTATATTTATCTAATAACATTTCATTCTGAAATGTTTCCACATTTTGTTTTATATTACTTCCAAAAAATGGAACCATATTTGTATGATAATTGTCAATTGGCTTTCCTGTTAACAAACTAACATTCTCTATAATTTTATTATCAATTTCAGAATAATTTACATTTATATCTTCTGTTCCTTTATATTTTGTTTGAAACATTGGTCTTTCATTTATAATTGGTGGTTTTGATGTTTGAGTCACATCAACTGTTTTATTAATATTTTCTATATTCGCCATTTTTTGTGAATTTATTTCAACAAAATCTTGACCTTGTAATATATTTTTGTTACCACTTGGATTATAAATATTATATAAAGGTGGCAAAACACCTGTTTTTTCTGGTTCTTCTGCATCTTTATACATTTTTAATGATTTTTCTAATAATTCTTGATTCACTTCATTGACTTTATTTGAACTATATATATTATCTCCATTTGGTTTGTCAAATTTTTCAATATTTTCTCTCTTTTCCTCTTGTCTTCTAGGATTTTTTCCATCCTTATTTAAAAAATATCCAATTAATCCGGTCAAACCTATTATTGGTAATGTAAGTTTATTCATTATTATAATTAACAAACAAAAAAAATTAAAAATTAATAACAAAATAATTTTAATATAATAGAAATTATTTTGTTATTAATTTTTAATTAAAATTAGTAAATCACTTCCTCATCAACTCGAAACTCTTTAATTAGTATTAAATTTAATTGATTATTTTTTTTTCCCAACCTAATAAAGTTCTTACAATATTTTTATCCATTTTAAATATTTTTTCTTGGACGTCCATAAATTTTATTGGCTTGTTTGTAACTTTATACTGTGCATGTAATTGTCTTAAAGTTCTATAATAAATATGATCTTCTTCAATTTTAACACTGTGCTTTATATGTGACTCAATATATAATTTATATATTTCATGTATAAGTGATACGATAGCTTTTTTAATCATTGAAAATGTAAAATTATATTCATTATAATATTTCTCCAATTGTTGCTGTGCATTTAAATCACTATATAGTTCTATATACCTATTTCTTATTTCAGGCACATTTCCTCTAATTTGTTTAATATATTTATATTCATCAAAATCATATTTGTAACTATTCCATACATTTGTATTACTATCCAATATTTTTATAATAATACCTCTTTTCATTGGATTATAAAATTCTTTTATTTTATCAAAATCTATATATAAAATAAACCTTGGTCTTTTCATATTATATACATTTGTAAAAATATTATTATAATCCTCAATTAAAGTAGTATTATCTATTCTACTAACATACACTAACATATTTAGTTTGTGTTTAACAACAATTCGGTTTTCCTCATGTAATAAAACAAAAATATAAGTAAAATTTTTATCTAATGTATCAAGTAAATTATTGTCAAATGTTTGCCAAAACATTGTATCAAATGTCTTGTCACTAGACCAATAACTATCTCTTGCATCAATACATCTAGTTGTAGCTGTCAACCATTGATTATTATAATTATATAGTCTAATAATTGTACCATCTTCACAATATTCAACACGTGTTTTGCATTTCTTATTTTTTATCAATAATTCTTTTGCTTCTGTTTCAGAATTTAATTCTCTTAATTTATTTTGACATGCACATACAATTTTATTAGTATTTTTTTCCAAAATTAATCCATTGGCTTGATAATATGTATTATCTACCAAACTTGGATAATTCTCTCCATTGCTATTAGTATCACATGCTGTTACTAAAAATAAATTTTCAAATTGTTCTGTATTTTTTTCTTTTATTTTAATTAATTTATTTATTTCTTCAGAATTTTTAATTTCATCAAATGTTTTATTATCAAAATGTGATAATAGTTCAGATAAGTTAATTTTATATGACATATTTAAATTAGTTTCTTGATTTATTTATTAATTTATTGTTTTAATTTACTAATATTAGTTTTAGTATAAACTTGGTAATAATTACCACCGTTAAATAAAATTCAATTTTATTTAATTACTAATTTTTAAAAATTTATCAATTGTATTTCCTAAAGTAACAGTTGTTTCTATTTGTGATAATCTAAATTTAGCATCTTCAACTCTTTTATCATCTAATTTATTTGTAGATTGTTTTACAATAGTACTACTAGTATTTTCATTGAAAATTTTAACATTTGCATTTTTTAAATTTGCAATATCTACTTCCTCTATATAATCTCTTGACATAAACATAGGATATTCTACCATTTTATATATTTTATTTTCTTCCGTTGCCTGTCTAAACTCTTCAATTGTCAATTCTCCACCAAAACATTTTAAACTACTTCTTGGTGGAGCACTTAATCCAGAAATACTTCTTTCTACTCCAGTTAATTTCTTATATAAAAAATTAATTAAATATTTGTGACTAGATTTATTATTATATTCATTATTATTATAAGCAATCATACAAGCAAAACTACAAAAAACTCCTTTTACTCTAAATTTATTTTTAATTTTACAATAATATACTGGTAATCCAATTGGAATTGAATCAAATTTATGACAACACCACCAACAACATATATCAGTTTTTTCTATCCATTCTTCATTATGAATAAATTTATATAACAATTCGAAATATCCCATTTTTTTATTATGTTCTTGTTCATTTATTTCATCTACTTTATCTTTATTTTCTTTGATATCATTTTCTTGTATTTTATCAAAATTATTATAAACTTTGTTTATAAATTCATCATCTTTGTGCAATTTTTCTAATTTATTAATTAAATTTTTATCCTGTTTTTCACGAAATTGAATACGACTTTTGTATAACTCTTTCAAATTATCTTCATCTGAAATATTACTTTCATTGTCATCGCTTTCTTCTTTGTCACTTTCTTCTTTGTCACTTTCACTGTCGTCACTTTCTTCATTGTCACTTTCTTCATTGTCACTTTCTTCATTGTCACTTTCTTCTTTGTCACTTTCATTTTCTTTACTTAAATATTCATAATTTTTTTCTTCTAAAGTTTTAAATAATATATCATCATATATTGAATTCTTATCATTTATTAAATTATTATCATTTTTATTGTCTTCTTCCTTTATATCTAAATGTAAAATATAATTATTTGTATCTTGAATATACGTTGTTAATGGTATTTTTTTACGAATAGATGAACTAAAATATTTTACTGCAGCTTTTCTCCCTCTTTTCTTTTTTTTTTTACATCTTCATTCTCAGTTACAGGTTTTTTTTTTCTTCCACGTTTTTTCTTTTCTTTTACTTCTTCTTTTACATCTGTCAATACTACTTCTTTTCTAGGTCTTCCTTTTTTTCTTTTAATAGGAATTGTTTCTACTACACTTGAAGTTATATCTACAATTCCACTTTGTTCTAACATATTCATTAATTAATAATTAATAATTATTTATTTTATAATTTATTTTTTTCTTATTTAATATTAAGTTATATTTAATGAATTTCACAATTTCTGAATATGAAGAATCTTGTCCTAGTTTATTAGATACATTAGGATTTTTACAATTTCCAAATGAAAAACTTATTAATTTTACAGATTCAGACGATACAAATTCTATACTTTCCAATATTAAATCTAATTTATCAGATGAAGATACAAAATCTAACTTATCAGAAAACGATTCAAAAGATACACAATCTCAAAACAGTTTATTAAGTTCTATGACAAGTTTGTTTGGAGGATCTCCAACAAAAAAATTATCTAATTACTCGATTAAATCAAGTCCAAAAGCAAAAAGTCCAAAAGCAAAAAGTCCAAAAGCAAAAAGCCCAAAAGCAAAAAGCCCAAAAGCAAAAAGCCCAAAAGCAAAAAGTCCAAAAGCAAAAAGTCCAAAAGCAAAAAGTCCAAAAACAAAAAGTCCAAAAACAAAAAGTCCAAAAGCAAAAAGTCCAAAAACAAAAAATAAAAAATCTAAAAATAAAAAGTCTAAAAGCAAAAAGTCCAAAAATAAAAAGTCCAAAAGCAAAAAGTAAATTAGTTAAGATTAACACGTTTTTTAAATAAATTTCCAGAACTTATATGGATTTTTGGCATATCATCAATAAATTCATATACTATTTCTCCATATTCATTACTATAATATGCTTTTCTAATTCCTTTTTTTCTCATTTTTTCAATACATGAATTACATGGTCTACTGTTTTGTAACTTATTAGATTGTCCTAATCTAATAATTACAATATCCATTCCTTTCATATTTTTAGAATTAGAATTTAGAATTGCATCTATTTCTGCATGAATAGTAGTTTTAGTTTTAATATTATCAATAACAATATGTTTAAGACATTTATTTACACCTATTGCGCAAATTTTGTTACCCTTCAATAAACATGCACTATGTTTAAATTGTAAATCAGAATTCCGAGCCTTTTTTTTTAAAATATCTATAGATTCTATCAATTTATTCGAGTCACATTTTTTAGGATTTGGTTTTAATTCATCAACCATTTGCGATTTTTATTAATTATTAAGTTAATTATTAACACTAACTTAAGAATTATTTCAGTTTTTTATAGATTTCAACTCCAAATTAAAACCAACTTTTTCATCATTCAACCACATATTTCTAATTTCTAATATGACACTATCATAAGTTGAATTTTTAGGTGGTAACCAAAATTTACTCTCTTCATTACCATAACAATTATTTAATTCAACCTTTATAAAATATTTATTTCTAACATGAGGTAAATAACATCTAATACTAAAAGTATTTTCTTGTTCAGATTCTATGTGATAAAATTTTGTAGTTTCTACAATATAATTTGATTTTTTTACATGTTTATATATACTTTCACTTGCATTTCTTAATAGATTTAACAAATTTATATTATCAACTTTATTAAATTGTAATACTAAGAATTTAGGATTAACTACTATAATTTTTGGATTATATAAACAAAATCCTATATTTGGACTTAAATAATAATTATAATTATTTGTTTGTGGTTGTCGCTTTGTCATAACTTTTAATTCTTGATTATTAATTAGTTGATTCAAAATATCATTTGTTAATATAATTGTCATAAAGTGTAACTTGTAATTAAAATATAATTACTTTTAATTTTAAATTCATTCTATTATAAATTCTCTAACATCTTTTCTACATACAGGACAATTTACTTTTTCTTCACATAACCATTTTTTTATACACTCTTTATGAAACATATGATTACAATCTAATTTAATTACTTGATTGTCTTTTTTAAAATTTTCAATACAAATATTACATTCATTATCTATTTCATCTTGTATAATATCTACATTTAATTTATTAAATTCTCGTTCACTTAACACAACTTTTACATCTTCAAATTCATTGGGTAATATTCCAAATCCCAAAGAAGGATCTAATATTAAACCCATTAACTGAGGCAAAATATTATCATTTTCATAAGAATTATTCACTCTAACTGTATCATTTAACATTTCTATTCTTCTTCTTATATTGTAAGCTTGTCTTATTACATTGTGATTTAATCTTATCCCATTTCTCACATTAGAATTATCATTGTTATCATCACCTTCATTTGAATTACTAATTTGAGAATTTCTTTGAATATTACTTTGGAAATCCGAATTTCCTTGGGTATTATTATTTCTGAAAAGATTAATATCAAGAAATGATCTTAATGGTCTACGAATAAAATCATCAATTAAAGAATCATAAAAATCTTCTAAAAATCTATCCATTATTAATTAATTTATATATTAATAACTATAAATTTATTTTTTTATTAATTAAAAATACAATTTACTAATTTTTTATTGATTATCAATTTTTTTAACATTATAATGTGAATTCAATACTTCTAATAAAGTTGGAGAAATTTCTAATTGACCATCCAATGCTTGTCTAATTGTTTCATTATCATATTGTTTTATATATTTCATCACTATTTTTTTATCATTTTCTTCTTTTTCAATCAGATCGTTTAATGTTTTAGAATATAATTGTTCATTATTTTCTTGTAGTGATCCTTCTGATTTTATTTGTTTTAAATATGACCTTTTATATTCATCATATTTTTTAGTTTTTATTGTCTTTTTCTTTTCATAAGTTTCTTTATAATTATTTGGAATTTTTATTATTTCATCTGGATTTTTCTTTTTCTTAAATGATAAATTGTAATCTCCATAATTATCTCCCCAATAACCTTTTCCAGATTCATCTCCACTTATCATTAATCCTCTAAAAGTACTTACCAAAGCACAATTTTGAGTATCTACTGTATTAAAACCAGTAAATCCATCTGTTGTTTTATGTAAAATATCATAATTTTCCTGATCTTCATCATTCAAATATTCATATAATAAATTAAATTCATCTATAGAAAATTTTCGATCTTTAAATTGGTTAAGTATTTTTACTTTAAAATTTTTATAATCATCAGCATTTTTAAAACGTTGTTTATCTTGTTTATTATTTTCATTTACAATAAATTCATCAGAAATTTTTATTGGATTTTCACTAAAATCTTTTTCTTTGTAGTCTTTTTCTTTGTAGTCTTTTTCTTTGTAGTCTTTTTTTTTTTTTTTTTTTTTTTTTTTTTTGCCTACGTTTTAATTTATTCTCTCTTTTTGTTTTTATATAATTATAACACTCATATATAATTCTGAATCTATTTTCAAATTTACGTCTCTCTTTATCATTTTTAGCCTTATCAGGATGGTATTTTTTAGCCTTTTCTTTAAATGCTCTTTTAAGTTTTTCATCATTATCATCTTGTGTAATATCTAACATAAAATATGGATCAAACTCATATCCATCTATATCAATTGTTTCTGACATTTATTATTAATTAATATTAATAATAAATTTTTAATTAAACGATTAGTTTACAATAATTTTTTGCATACCATAAATTTACACCAGTATATTCACATAAAACATGAAATATAAACCCAGCAACAAATAATAACATCATTTCATTTTTTAAATAATTCTTATTAAATATCTTTAATAATTCTACTAGAACTACTAATCCAACTCCAACTACTATTGCTTCTATTAAAATAGTTGAATAAGTTTTAAATGATACGTTTTGCATTTTTTTATTTTATTATAACACTATAAATTAAATTACAAAATTATTTGTAAAAAATTGAATATTATATTTTTTTTAATGTAATTATAAACAAAGTTTAATTTTAAATATTAAATATGTCTAACGATAACAAACCTCATTTATCTGTCGTTATTTGTGGACATGTAGATTCAGGAAAATCAACAACTACTGGACGTTTACTTTTTGAATTAGGAGGCATTCCTGAACGTGAAATGGAAAAGCTAAAGCAAGAAGCAGCATCTCTTGGAAAGTCTTCCTTTGCTTTTGCTTTTTACATGGATCGTCAAAAAGAAGAACGTGCTCGTGGTGTAACTATTTCATGCACAACAAAAGAATTTCATACTGAAAAATGGCATTACACTATTATTGATGCTCCTGGACATAGAGATTTTATTAAAAATATGATTTCTGGAGCTGCTCAAGCTGATGTAGCTCTTCTTATGGTTCCTGCTGATGGCAACTTTACTACTTCTATTGCTAAGGGAGATCATAAAGCTGGAGAAATTCAAGGACAAACTATGGCTCATGCTCGTTTGCTTAATCTTTTGGGAGTAAAAAAGCTAATTGTTGGAGTTAACAAGATGGATAGTGATACTGCTGGTCCATATGGAAAAGAACGTTTTGATGAAGTTGCGACCGAAATGCGCAACATGTTGATCAAAGTTGGTTGGAAGAAAGATTTTGTTGAAAACTCTGTTCCTATTATTCCTATTTCTGGATGGATGGGTGATAATCTTCTACAAAAATCTTCTAATATGAACTGGTGGAATGGATGCACTATTACAGATTCTACTGGAAATAAAATTACTTGTCAAACTCTTTTAGATGCCTTAAATAACTACGTTGAAGTACCAGTTCGTAAGAGCGATGCACCAATGCGCGTTCCTATTTCTGGTAAATATTCCATTAAAGGTGTGGGAGATGTTTTGGCAGGACGTGTAGAACAAGGAGTTGTATTGCCTGGAAAAGAAGTTGCATTTTTACCAACACATACTTCTGCAAATCCTTGCATCGGGAAAATCTTTACTGTTGAAATGCATCACAAAAAATACGAAAAAGGAGAAACAGGAGATAATATTGGTATGAATATCAAAGGCCTAGACAAAAATAATATGCCAAGAGCTGGTGATGTTATGGTTTACAAAGAAGATAAAAGTCTTCAACCAGTCAAAACCTTTACTGCACAGGTACAAACTTTAGATATTCCAGGTGAAATCAAGGCGGGGTATACTCCTATTGGTTTTGTTCGATGCGGCAGATCTGCTTGCAAAATAGTAGCCATAAATTGGAAAATTGGAAAAGAAACTGGTCGTAAAAAACTAGAAAATCCTCACTCACTCAAGGCAAATGAAGCTGCAGAAGTTGTCTTTGAACCTATTCAATCATTGGTAGTTGATACATTTGCCAACTGTGAAGGCCTTTCTAGAATTGCTTTCTTGGATGGAAATAGTGCTGTCATGCTTGGAAAGGTTATTGCGGTTGAGCATAAAAATACTTAAATAATTACCATATTATTCACTAATCTTTATTATTAATTAAATAAACTTTAATTAAAAATATATTTTATTTGCTTTTATTATACTAATGTTCGCCGTTGTAAAATATTATAATTATAAAGAGTCTACTTTTAAAATACTACACGTATTTAATAATTATAATAGAGCAGAAGAAATTGCATTAAATTATGCAAAAAAAAAATATGGTAATAAGATTGTTAATGATGTTCAATGGGAAGGTCTACATCTATACGATTCGTTAGTTACATATACATCAGGTGATGGTTATGATAAAATTGTATATGCTGTCATTGAATTACCAGAACCAGAGGAAGAAACAGAAGATAAGAAAATGTCTGGTGGAAAAAGAAAGTCGCCAAAAAGAAAGTCACCAAAAAGAAAATCACCAAAAAGAAAGTCACCAAAAAGAAAGTCACCTAAGAAAATGTCTGAAGGAAAACGCAAGTCCAAGTCTCCTAAACAATCTGGAGGTTTAAAAAGACGTTCTTATTATTACCAACGAACTCGCCAACTACACGGAGAACAGGGTCCTGTTATTGCAAAATGTCCACGTGGTAAAAAAATGGCAAAAAATGGACGTTGTTTTAAAAAAAGAAAATCAATTAAACCAAAGAAAAATTAATTTAAATTTTATTATTTGTTATAAATAAAATTTATTTATTATAATTAAATATGAACTCAATATCTAAGAAACGTTCTCTTAAAAAACCAAAAAAATTTAATTCCAATAACTCTAAAAAGGCATCCAAAATTTTTTCTTATCCAAGAAAATGGAGTAAAGAATATTGTAAAAAAACATCTTGTAAAAAAATGGGATTTTCACAACGAGCTAGTTGTAGATACTATAAAAATTGTTATAAAAAATCACCAAAAAAGATTAAATCTAATCAATTGATTAAAAATGGAGATAAAAAAAATAAAAAAACAAAATTAGATAAAATTAAAAATTGCAAACAACGTAAAATTTCTCAAGTTATGGGAGAATTTAAAACAAAAAGTCTAAAACTTCGTAATAAAAAAGTTGTAACTAATCCAAAACAAGCTATTGCTATTGCACTTTCTATTGCGTCCAAAAAATGCGAAAAGAAAAAATAATTACAAATTAATAATAAAGATTAATAATAAAATATTAATAAATATTAATAATATACAAATTAATAATATTTATATATAATAAGTATTTAAATATCATATTGAATTAAATGAAATGTCAGTATATTTTTAAACGTGGCAAGTTTAAAGGTTCAAATTGTAATAATGATGTGTCAATATCATCTTTTTGTTCTATTCATAAAAAATATTTAAATTTAGATAAAAATAAACAAAAAGTAGTTATTATTTCTAATAATACTTCAGAAGAACGCCTTAAAGATAAAATTATTAATCTGAAAACTACAGATCAAAATAAAAATATTATATTAAAACATTACAATAATTTAAAAAGACTTGATTCTAATAGCACAGAATACTATAAAAACCAAGTCTTTATAGATCTTAGTTTATCGTATCCTTGGGACAAACAATTTAATATTAAAAATATTTTACAAAATTGCACTATACCTCAATTTATTAATACCTTGCAAAATAATCTTGATAAAGAAATTTATGGAATGAGTAATGTTAAAAATGAAATTATAAATATAATTTGTAAATTAATCACAAATCCAAATAGTTCTAGAAACAATATTGCATTATATGGTTCTGCAGGCGTTGGAAAAAGTAAATTTATACAAATATTATCAAAAACATTAGGAATTCCTATGAAAATTATATCTTTAGGTGGTGTAAAAGATTCGTCTTTTTTTTTAGGACATAGCTATGTTTATGTAGAAAGTGGACCAGGTAAAATAGTTCAAAATATTATAGATTCTAAAATATCAAATCCTATTATTTACTTTGACGAATTAGATAAGATCTCAGAAACAGAACACGGAAAAGATGTTGAATCTTTTTTAAGTTACTTAACTGATCCCACTCAAAATACACACTTTTCTGATCATTATTTTTATGGTATGAATTTTGACTTGTCAAAAATTTTTTACGTTTTCACTTTTAATGATATTAATAAAATAAATAAAATATTATTGGATCGTCTTAATGTAATTCATGTAGAAACTCCTTCTATCCAAGAAATAGCAATAATATTACATAATTATTGTTTAGATGAAATAAAAAATAATATCGGTATTAACTATAATATAATTCTTGATATAAAACATATCAAAACAATTATTCAATTTTATCAACCATATGTAGACATAAATTTTTCTAGTGGCATTAGAGAATACTATAGAATTTTAGAAAAAATATTATTAGAATTAAATAAAGATATTCTATTATTAATTGTTTTTCCAGAAAATGATCAAATAATAATATCTGATGATTTATTCCATAGATATTTTGAAAAAACTAAAAATAATAATATAATATCATATAATATTAATACATCTTTGTATATTTAATACATCTTTGTATATTTAATACATCTTTGTATATTTAATAC
>ENA-UPTJ01000106-UPTJ01000106.1-marine-metagenome-genome-assembly--contig:-NODE-106-length-57079-cov-14.859585_pt1 | contig 57079 bp, 60 predicted proteins | sample MGYA00238168_ERZ767080 | MGnify/ENA primary metagenome ERZ767080 (study PRJEB28935, sample SAMN06266237) | marine metagenome | isolation source: Columbia River Estuary | place: USA:Columbia River... | reverse complement strand
CCAATCTTCGCCGCCTCAAGACCCACGAAGAACCCGACATCTAACCAAAAAATCTGAGACAATCTAGACGTGCTTTCGGTTTTTAATACTTTCTTCGATTGGCTGAAAGAAACTTCGTCTTCGCCGTGGTTTTATGTGGTGATTTTCACGATCGCGGTTCTTGATTCTGTGTTGCCGATTGTGCCAAGTGAAACTCTGGTGATCATCGGTGGCGTAACTGCTGGCACCGGAGATCTTTCAATCGCTCTGGTGATTTTGTGCGGAGGTGCCGGCGCATTCGTCGGCGACAACATGAGTTACTTTCTCGGACGTGAAGCCAGCGACTGGGTCGTGAAACGAAGAACACGAACCGAAAAAGGTGCCAAGCAACTAGAGAACATCGTCGAACAAATTCGCAATCGCGGCGGCCTACTTTTGATTACTGCAAGGTTTATTCCGGGTGGGCGAACTCTGCTCACGCTTTCGTGCGGTGTCACCAAGCAACCGCGTAAGTGGTTTATCGGTTGGGCGATTGTCGCCGCAAGTGTCTGGTCGACTTATGCGTCACTTCTCGGGTTCATTGGTGGAAGATCTTTCGCCGACAATCACACCAAAGCATTCTTGATTGCATTTGCCAGTGCGTTCTCAGTCACGATCTTGATTGAAGTCGCACGCGCCATTACACACAGGGTTAACGGCAAAAAGTAATTCGCTAAACAAGCGGCTGTAAAGTTAATAGCAGTGACTTTGCAACTCAGTGTTGATTCGGCAGCGTGGGATCGTCACGTTTCGCAGACTGCGAGCGATTTGGGCGATTTGATTCCAGTTGTCAAAGGCAACGGATACGGCTTTGGTCGCGCAAACTTGATGGCGCACGCCGTAAAAATCGCAAATCAGATCGCCGTCGGCACGGTCTTTGAAGCTCAAGACGTGCCGGCTAATTGCACTGCTTTGGTGTTGACCCCAGTCGGCCAACACATTCCAAAAGATTTGCCGAAAAATGTTGTGCTGACCGTTGGTTCGCTGCAACATGTGCAGAACCTCAAGAATGCGTCTTGGAGCGGCGACATTGTCATTAAATTGCGCTCAAGCATGAACCGTTATGGCGCCGACACAAGTGATGTTGCAGCAATGCAATCTGCTGTGCAGGGCGCGGGGCTCAAGCAAGTTGGCTGGTCGGTGCATCCGCCATTAGACGGCACGATGCAAGATCATGCAAAAGAAGTCGGCGAAATGATCGGCAAAGTTGCCTCAGACTTGCCGTGGTTGATCAGTCATGTTGATGCATCGTCGTTGCGCGAACTTCGCGCAAAATTTGCCGACAAAAAGATTCGGGTACGAAGTGGCACACAACTTTGGCTCGGAGATAAGTCGATGCTCAAACTCACAGCCGATGTGCTCGATACGCGAGCAATTAGCGCTGGTTCAACTGCCGGCTACCGCAACGTAAAAGTCGCCAGCGATGGTGTTCTGGTGATGATCGGGACAGGTTCTAGCCACGGAGTGCACCTCGTGGGTGCCGAGCAAAGTCCGTTTCATTTCAAACAAAAGCGTCTTGAGTTGCTCGAGCCACCACACATGCACACGTCAATGGTTTTTGTTTCGGCAAAAGAAAATGCGCCAAAAGTTGGCGATCAAGTGGACGTTCAACAACCACTCACCCGCGTTTACCCAGACGTAACCACCTGGCTTTAGCAATGTTGACGCACGAAAGTGATCGTCGAACTGAGAACCCCGATCAACGTATTGCGTCTTTAGATGTGATGCGCACGATCGCTCTGTTCGGCATCATCGTGCTCAACTATCACGGCTATTTGAATTTTCAAAGTGTTTCAGCGTCGGCGAGTCCGTCAATTTTTGAGCGATGGTGGCATCCGTTTGAAGGTGTTTTGGCAAATCCGTTTCCGGTTGGATTCGTAATGGTCGCCGGCATGGGCGTCGCGCTGCTCTTTAATCGCGATGCAGCAGCGCAACTACGCAACGACAACATCTCTGACATTCGATGGCGGCTCGCGCGGCGGGGCTTGTTCTTGTTCACTCTCGGTTACGGCGTCGAGTGGATTTGGGCGGGCACAATCTTGCCTTACTACGGTGCTTACTTTCTCATCGGCAGCATCATCGCAACTTGGTCGCGAGCCAAACTGATTGCGCTCGCTGCGTTGTCAGTATTTGCAGGCGCACTGATCGAGTGGTGGCGTCTTGAACAATCATTCAACGGCAACTTGACTCTTTGGCTCTCGCCGACTGCGCCAAATACGCCGCGTGACTTACTGATTCGGCTATTTATTGACTACACACATCCGATCTTTCCTTGGTTGATGTTTTTTATCGTCGGCATTCTGCTCGGCCGTGTGTACGACCAGATCGCAATTCTGCGAAAACGGCTCTTTGCTTTTGGTACTGCGGCGGTCGTCTTTGCCTACTCACTCAACTCAATTATCAACTCAGAGTTTGTTAGCGACTCGGGGCCAGATGAACGATGGTCGCATCTTGCGTCGACACAGCCTTTTGATCGCGGCATACTTTACGTCACTGCTTCAATTGGGGTCGTTCTTGCGGTTTTTGTTTTAGTCACTTTGTTGTGTGATCGCTTCGGTGAAACATTCATCGTGCGACTTGCGCAGACAACAGGTCAGATGACTTTGACGATTTACCTGGCTCATATTTTTGTTTATAACGCCGTAGTCAACTGGTGGCAGCTAGTTACACCAACAGGATTAGACACCGCAATGACGATGAGTCTCGCGGTCTATTTTGTGGCAATTGTCTGGGCGAGTTGGTGGCACCAAAAATTTGGGCGTGGCCCAGTCGAACGTTTATATCGTCGCTTTGGCGGCTAACAACTCGCGCGAACGCCGCACAAATGCGTTATATAAATTCTGTTGAGCCGAATCTGTTGCAGCCGTATCTTCTGGGTGCCACTGCATGCCGAGCAACCATTTCGTGCGGTGCTCAACGGCTTCGAGAATTCCGTCAGGCGCATAACCAACTGCGATCAGGTCGTCTGCCAAACGATCAATTCCTTGGTGATGAAACGAGGCGCCGTTAATCTGTGTCGCACCGAGCGCTGACGCGATCTTTGAACCTGGTTCGAGATTCACTTGATGCAGCGCAAACTCTTCGCCAACAGGAAACTGCATTGGTGCGTGCGCGAGCAACTGGTTCGCGTTGGCAAGTTCTCCAAGGTGCTGAACGAGCGAACCGCCGAGCACGACATTGGCAAGTTGCATTCCGCGACAAATCGCGAGAACAGGCAGGTCAAGATTAAGCGAGGCATTCAAGAGCGCGGTTTCAAAAATGTCTTGCTCGGGTTGCACACCATATATATGTATGCCCGCCTTCTGACCGTAGAGCGCAGGGTTGACATCGGCGCCACCCATCAACACGAGGCCATCGAAACGCTGCATCATTGCTCGCGCATCTTCGGTTGTCAACGGTTGAGGAGAAATTACGACGGGTTCGCCCCCGGCTCGCAAGATTGCGTCAAGATATCGCCGACCTGCAAACGAGACAGCGTCTCGCGAAACTCGGCTCGGTGCACCGTACCGACCAGCAAGTGCGATCAACGGCGACATTTATAAAACTCTACCGAGATGTTTAACGTGCTCAAGATCCAACCAATACGCGAGCAAGCCCAACTCGGCATTCAACGCATCGTTAATTGACGAGCGTTTGACTCCTTTTTCGGTGTGCACACTTTGGACTAACAGTTTCGAGTTGGCGCGATCGGCCTTCAGGTCAACTCGGCCAACCATTTGGCCGTTCATCATGAACGGCAGCACGTAGTACCCAAACTTGCGTTTTTCTTTTGGCGTATAAATCTCGATGCGATAATGAAAATCGAATAATCGCTCGTTGCGTGGTCGACACCACACGAGTGAATCAAACGGCGAGAGCAGCGCAGTGGCATGCAGTTTTTTCGGCAACTTGGCGCTTCGATGCACAAATGCTTTTTCAGTCCAACCGTCAACTGAGACTGCGCGCAACTCGCCTTCTTCTAACAACTCGGCAATCAGTGGCCTGACGGCTACGGGCTTTTGTCGGTAATAGTCGGCCAAGTCGCTCGCTGTTGCAACGCCTTGTGCAATTGCCGAACGCACGAGTAGTTGTTTTCGTGCGTCATGTTCGGTTGGTGTTGGTGCATTTAACACTTTCTTTGGCAACACACGCTCGGGTGTGTCGTAGATGCGTGCAAAATCGGCGCCACGACCACGAGACATTAATTGCCCTGTCAAAAACAAGTATTCGAGTGCAGTTTTTGACTCGTCCCAATCCCACCATGTGCCCTTCTTTTTTGTGCGAGTCGAAAGTTCACGCGCCGTGACCGATCCATTTACTTCGACGTGTTTTAAGATTCGCTTGACGAACACTTTGTTGTCGTCATAAAAACTCGTCAAACCCCAGTGTTTAACTTTGCCTGTGCGTGCGGCGTTCATCTTCCAACGAAATAAAGGGTGCAACTCAACCGGTAGGTGGGCTGCTTCGTGCCCCCAATATTCAAATATCTTTTGCGACTCTGTGGCTTTGCTTATTGCATTGCGATCGTGATCGCCAAGCCTCGAAAACAGGGGCAACTCTTGGCTGCGCACCAGAACATTCACTGAGTCGATTTGAACGACGCCTAGTTTCGTAAATAGCGCAACGACATCGCTAGTCGACGATTTAGATTTTGTTCGCGGTTTGTCAAAACCCTGCGCAGCAAGTGCTAACGAACGCGCTTCAACGATTTTTAACTCGTCGAGCCGCTTTGGCATCGCAAATTAACTAGTCAGCGACTGTGATCGTGATCGATTTAATTACAACATCTTCAACAGGTCGGTCGCCAGGTCGTGTCGCAACATTTTGCATCGCTTCAACAACTTCGAGACCCTTAACAACTTGACCAAACAACGAATACTGTGGTGGCAGACCTACGCCGCTTGAGCCACTCACGATAAAAAATTGTGAGCCGTTCGTATTTGGCCCAGCATTTGCCATCGCGACACTGCCGATTTGGTATTTGCCAGGCTTTGGCAGTTCATCGCCGAACTTATAGCCAGGACCGCCGCGGCCAGAACCCTCTGGGTCGCCACCTTGGCACATGAAGTTTTTGATGATCCGATGAAAAATCACTCCGTCGTAATAATGGTGCGCTGCGAGATAAACAAAGTTGTTAACCGTTAACGGTGCTGCGGCCGCATCAAGCGCGATCACGAGTGTGCCGAGAGTCGTCTCCATTGACACGCTGTAACGCTTGGCTGGGTCAATGCCCATCGGAGGCATGCTGCCGAACTTTTTCGTGACTGGTGCTGAGCCGTCAAGGGCTGGGAAGTTTGATGATTGTGAGTTTGACATAGCCATGAACCCTACACTCGTGTCATGCCAGAAACGACAGCAAGCAACACAGACAGCGCACTAGTTGATGCGATTGAACGCGATCTCAACGATGTTGATGTTGCTATGGATCGACTTGAAAAAGGCACCTATTTCAGCGATGAGATAACTGGTGCGCCACTGCAAACTGATTTTCTGACCGCCAACCCACTCGCCCGCCGCAACAAATAACTTCAGATAACCCGGTCGCAACCGCGACCAAGTCAGTTTTCAGAACATTGGGTAGTTGTCGTCAGAGACGTTGCCGTTCTGGCCGTTGCCGTGTGACCCGTTTTTACGTGAGCCACGCTTGAACAGGCGGCTAAAAAATTTGATGAGACCAGTTAACAAACTCACAGTGATAAGTCTCGCACAAGCAGCTTGGCCACTACCGAGTAGCCAGCGTCAGTCAAATGCACGCGATCAACAAACAGCCACTCGGGTTGTTGCAATTCTGAAGCGATGTTGAGGTCGAGAAACTTCAGACCTGCGTTTGTACAAATCGCTTCGACATCGCGTGCATATTGAGCCTTGTGATCAGCCAACTCGATGAGAATTCGCGAGAAACTCTCTGCTTCTTGATCGAGAAGTTCAAATAGTTCTACTTCTTGCGGGGTCAACGACTTGTTGATCCACGGTGCGAATGGCTGCAAGACAAACGATGCAGATGTCGAGTTATGTTTTGCCAGCATATTTATGTAGTCACAGTCACGCTCAAAAACGGCGAGCATGGCTTTGTATGACTCGGCTCTATTGCCTGATGTGTGCGAAGCAGTCTGTGCAGTTGGCTTCTTGCCTATGCCAAATTTTTCGCGCAACCCAGCAACTAATTGTCGAGTGAGCGCGCGATTGCCGACCGCGGCACTTTTCATTTGTTGTTCGAACAGCCCCTGATGAAAAAAAGCGCCATACATCGGCGAAAAGCTTCCAGACATCAGCGACCGAGTCAAATTGTTTGCACCAGACATCACGACAATCGGCCCATCAATTTTTTTCATGTTTGACAGATGCAACAAAATCGCTTCTTGTGTTGAGTTGAATGCACGGCCACCCAAATTGCGCCAGTTATATTTTGTCGAAGTGTTAAGCAAACTTGGAATTGTTTTTGAATCTGAAGTTGCACCAATACCAAACACGCTGCTGCCGCCAACTAAAAGTGCCGTTGGAGCATTCGGTTTTGTGCCAACAGAGTTGCGTGCACCAAATTGATCAGTTGAAACAGATTTCTTTGACGCACTTCGCGGATGAAAATACATTAGGTGCGGCACCCATTCTTGATTCATGCCCAGTTCGTCGTAGTCGCGCATCTGTGGCACGATCACGTTGCGACGAGCAACTGCATCGCGAGACTGTTTAGCGTTGGCGCTCAAAATGATCCTTTGGTAGTGGTGCTTTGTCAACCCAATAACTTGTCGCCGAGCCCTTTGACGTGAGCCGACCGATGCCTAATGCGCGACGCACGACACCTGCCACAACGACCAAGCACCAAACGATAAAAACGAAACTGCGTTTAATCAAGAGCGAACTCTTTCTGCCAATCTGAGTCGTGTTCGAGCGCTGGCTGTTCAGATTTGGTTAAGAGCATCGAACCGATAACGAGGTAGTCCATGTCGGTGCGCATAAAACATTGGTAAGCCTCTGCGGGTGTGCAAACAGGCGGTTCGCCACGCACATTGAACGAAGTGTTGAGAAGAACCGAACAGCCATGGCGTTGCTTGAATACCGAAAGCAAACTATGAAACTCGGGATTTGTTTCTGCGTGCACGGTTTGCACGCGCGCCGAAAAATCAACGTGCGTTACTGCTGGAATTTGCGAACGCACAACATTTAGCTTGTCAATGCCAAAAAGTTTCGACATATCGGCGTGATCTTTGCTAAGACGATGTTCGGCCACTGGGGCAACGACCAACATGTAAGGGCTCGAAGACTTGAGATCGAACCAATCTGAAACATCTTCGGCTAATACTGCCGGCGCAAACGGGCGAAAGCCCTCGCGGAATTTGATTTTGAGATTCATTTTTTTCTGCATGTCAGGATGACGGGCGTCGCCAAGAATCGTGCGATTACCGAGAGCACGCGGGCCGAACTCCATGCGGCCTTGAAACCAACCCACGACTGCGCCATCATTTAGTAGATCGGCGACTCGCTCATTTAGTTCGTTGCGCGAAATTTGCTGATGCGGAATTGCCTGAGAGTTAAGAAACTTAGTGACTTCATCGTCGGAAAACTTTGGCCCGAGATAACTGCCACGCATCGCATCACCAGTTTTTGCAGTGCGTGGTTTGCCGAGATATTTGTGCCAAACGCCAAGTGCTGCGCCGAGTGCACCACCGGCATCACCGGCAGCGGGCTGAATGAAAATGTTTTCAAAAATATTTTCGCGCACAAGTTTGCCGTTTGCGACACAATTCAGCGCGACACCACCAGCTAGACAAAGATTCTTCATGCCCGTTGTTTGTCGTGCGTATCGTGCGAGACGACCCACAACAAGTTCGGTGACTTCTTGCATCGAACGAGAGAGATCCATCTCGCGTTGCGTGAGTTCTGACTCTGCGTTGCGCGCCGGGCCACCAAACAGGTTGGCGAAACGCTGACTGGTCATGCGGTTGCTCACCGGGAAGTCAAAGAAATCCATGTTTAATCTGAAACTGCCGTCTTGCTGCACATCGATTAAGTTTTCGAGAATTTTGTCGACGTATTTTGGTTCGCCATACGGTGCGAGGCCCATCATTTTGTATTCGCCTGAGTTCACTTTGAAGCCGGTGAAGCTCGTGAAAGCCGAATAAAGCAAACCCAGCGAATGCGGAAACTTGATCTCTTTGACAACTTCAAGCGAATTGTCGCGCCCGATCGAAAGACTTGTTGTCGCCCACTCGCCAACTCCGTCGATTGTCAAAACTGCAGCTTGCTGAAACGGCGAGGGATAAAAAGCCGACATCGCGTGCGCCTCGTGATGCTCGGCGAACAACACGTCGCCAGAGAAGTTGAGAAATTTTTGAATCTGTTCTTTGGTTTGCAGTTTCCCGCCAAACCACAACGAGCCGGCTGCCGCAAAAGACTTTCGGCCGCGCGGGGCATATGCCATGTGCGTCTTGACGATTCGCTCGAACTTGAGCATCGGCTTGTCGTAGAACACGACATGATCGAGATCACGACTTGTGATGCCTGCTTCGGCAAAGCAGTAATTGGTGGCGTGTTTCGGCAGACGCGAGTCGTGTTTTTTGCGCGAGAACCGCTCTTCTTGGGCGGCGGCGATGATCTCGCCGTCTTTAATTAGGCACGCGGCACTGTCATGATAAAGCGCGGAAATTCCGAGAATGTATGTCATCGGCACTTTGTATTCTACAGACGAGCCACAGATGCACTGTGCCGTCAGAGAACTGACTGGTGGTTACCGAATGGTCGCGGGGAAGATACGAATTAGCGGTCGCGCAGTTTGGCCAAGAGGCGCAAAATTTCGAGATACAGCCAGACCATTGTCACCAAAAGTCCGAATGCTGCATACCACTCCATATATTTTGGCAAGCGAGCTTGTTCGCCGCGCTCAATAAAGTCGAAATCAAGTGCCAAGTTCATCGCTGCGATACCCGCGACAAGCAAACTAAAACCGATGCTGAGCGAACTTGAACTGTTGAAGAACGAAATATTGGCACCGAAAAGGCTGGCCAGAAACGACACTCCGTAAAACAAAGCAACACCCATCGTTGCGCCGATGATCGTGCGGCGCATTTTGTCGGTGACGCGAATAACGCCAGTGCGATAGAGCACGAGCATCACAACGAAGACTCCGACGGTTATGCCGACGGCTTGCAACACGATGCCGTCGTAGGCCGTGTTGAAAACTTTTGAGATTGCACCAACAAAAACACCTTGAGCGATTGCGTAAATCGGCGCAAGAATGCGCGAAAGTTTTGGCTTGAAAGTGAGAACCAAAGCGACAACGAAACCTGCCAACGCACCGCCAATCGTCCATGCTGGAAACTGCACGGCACCTTCAACCGATTCGCTGACTGATGTCCAGCCGAAAATTGCCGAAGCGAGCAACAACAATGTCAACAACAAACCCGCACTCGCTGTGCCGCTTGCAGTCATTACTTCGGATGATGCGTATGGCGAAACAGGGCCGTCTGAAATCGGCGCATTAAATGTCGGTTGACTTGTGCGCTGATTCGCTTGCGGCGCTGCCCAACCTGAGTCGCCAGCAGAACGCTCTACAACTTTTGCAAATGACTTTTCATTAAGAATCGGATTTGACATAAGCAAATAATACAGCCTCGTGGGCGCGAGTGGCTTCGATGTGGCGGCAAACTAATCCGAAAAAAGACCCCTAATTTCATGCATAAAATTCTTCTTTTTGGCGTGTGAGATATGCACCTCGTCGGTATCGTTAGGCGTGTCGCACCCAGTGTGACGAATGAAATTCAATGTTATTTCGTGTGAAATTTGATAAACGGGAGATTTCGTGGCCAAAGAGAGAATTGACCGAGACGACGAAGATCTTGTCCGGCTTTATCTCACAGATATTGGTCAATATGTTCTGCTCACCAAAGATGACGAAGTTCGATTGGCTAAAGCGATCGAAGAAGGCAAATCTGCCGAAGCGTCTTTGAAGAAATCTGAAAAACAAGTCACTCCGACTCGTCGTCGCGAGCTGAACAAAGTTGTTCGCGCCGGAGCGCGTGCTGAACGCCAATTCGTGCAATCAAACTTGCGCTTGGTTGTGTCAATCGCCAAGAAATATCAAGCATCTGGGCTGCCGTTGCTCGACTTGATTCAAGAAGGCAACCTGGGTTTGATGCATGCCGTCGAAAAGTTCGACTGGCGAAAAGGCTTTAAGTTTTCAACATATGCAACCTGGTGGATTCGCCAAGCGATCACTCGTGGTATCGCCAATACGGGTCGCACGATTCGGCTTCCGGTTCACGCTGGCGACACGCTTGCTCGTTTACAAAAAGCCCGCTCGCGCCTCGAGTTGAAGTTCGGTCGCCACGCAACGCTTGCCGAATTGGCAGAAGAAGTCGACATGCCAGCCGACAAAGTAACAGAAGCACTTCGTTTTGCTGCTGAGCCACTCTCGTTGTCAGAGCCATTGCGTGAAGACGGCGATGCCGAACTCGGTGACGTTGTTGAAGATCGTTCAGCAGAGTCACCGTTTGAAGTTGCCGCAACTGCATTGTTGCCCGAAGAGATTTCGCGACTGTTGGCGCCGCTCGATCAACGCGAGCGAGAAATCTTGGCATTGCGATTTGGTCTTGACCGTGGCGAGCCGCGCACACTCGAAGAAGTTGGCGAAGCATTTAACTTGACACGCGAGCGCATTCGTCAGATCGAAGCCCGCGCGATGAGCAAGTTGCGTCACCCGTCTAGCGACACTGGCGCTCGCGACCTTCTTTCGGTTTAATCTCGCCTCGACGTGTTGTGCGTCATCGGCGATCTTGTCGAAGACGTAGTCGTTTGGTTGCCGACAAACTTAAGTTACGGCACTGACACCCCTTCACGGATTGTTCGCACGCGCGGAGGTAGCGCCGCAAACGTCGCAGTTTTTGCCGGCGCCGTTGCTCAACAGCAACACAACAAATATCGCGCGCGATTAATTGCCCAAGTTGGCACCGACACGCTTGGTGATCAGCTTGTTGAGGCGCTCGAATCTTCGGGCGTGCACCCGTGCGTCGTGCGAAGTGGACGAACTGGCTCGATCGTCGTGATTGTTTCACCAGACGGCGAACGCACGATGCTTACCGATCGTGCGGCGGCAACTGAGCTAAATCGTGCGCCAGCAAATTGGCATGAGGGTGTTTCAGTTCTGCACGTGCCTGCATATTCACTGTTTTCGCAACCGCTAAGTGAGGCGGCTCAACAATGTATTGAGCAAGCGCATGAAAAAAATATTGCCGTATCAATTGATGCATCTTCAGCGTCGCTGATTAAGTCATTTGGTGTCGACAAGTTTCGCGATTTGGTGCACCAACTTCGACCAAAGATATTTTTCTGCAATGCAGACGAAGCAGAAGTGATGAACTTAAAAGAGCAACCCCTCGACCTTGAGATTGTGGTGATCAAGGCTGGTGCTCGCCCAACTACGGTGATCGAAAACAGCGTTGTGCTGTCAGTTGATGTTGAACAAGTTGATGAAATTGTCGATTCAACTGGGGCCGGTGATGCCTTTGCCGCTGGCTTCTTGACGAAGTTTGCCGAACAGCGCGCTGGCGCAACATCGAGTGCAAGTCACGACACATATATATGTGTCGTTGCAGGTCATGCACTAGCCACGCGCGTTTTACGCAGTCCGGGCGCGACAATGGATACCCCATGACCGACTATCAAATCCGCATCAGCGACGAAGTTGGCAAAGCTCTGTTGCGCGGTCAACCGGTGGTTGCTCTCGAGTCAACTATTTTTTCGCACTTGGGTTTGCCCTCGCCGTCAAACCTTGAAGCACTCAACCGTTGCACAAGTGCAATTCGAAGTTTCAATGCTGTTCCGGCGATTACTGCAGTGCTCGACGGCGTGGCCCGAGTTGGTATCGACCAAGCAGATTGGCCCTTGATTTGTGGCCCAGCAAAAAAAGTTGGCGAACGTGAATTGGGTTTGGCGATTGCTCAGCGTTGGGCAGTTGGCGCAACGACCGTCTCGTCTTCATTGCTTCTTGCCGCTCGTGCCGGCATTCGAGTTTTTTCAACAGGTGGCATTGGCGGTGTGCATCGTGGCGCTGAAACTTCTGGCGACATCAGCAGTGATCTCGGCGCACTCGCCCAACATCACGTTGTAACCGTCTGCGCCGGTGCAAAATCATTTTTAGATCTGCCACGAACACTTGAATATCTTGAAACATTAAGCGTGCCCGTAATTGGTTTTGGCTGCGATTTTTTTCCAGAGTTCACTGTTCGCGAAGGCGACATTCCGATACCTGCACGTGTCGACACGATTGAACAACTCGCTGATGTTGTGCGAGCGAACGACGCGCTCGGCCGAAAAGGCGGCATCTTGACTTGCGTTCCCGTACCTGAAGCAGATGGTTTGTTTAAGTTGTTTATGGATGACGTCACCGAAATGGCGATAAAAGATGCGACCACGAAAGGCGTGACCGGTGCGGCAGTTACTCCACATATTTTGAAGTTCATTGCGCGCGCAACCCAAGATGCAAGCGTGAAAGCGAATCTCTCACTCGCCGAAAATAACGCGCGTGTCGCCGCGCAACTGGCTGTCGAACTACTGCGCTAAAAATCAACTGCCGCCGCGCGAAGAGTTTTGGCGGAGGCGGACGGGAATCGAACCCGCCAGACGAGGTTCACTCGTCCCAACCGCTTTGAAGGCGGCGGAGCCCACCAGGTACCCGGACACCTCCATCGCGAAGGCTACTTGTGGATTAATCGAATGACGCAACGCGAGTAACGCGCACACATCAGGGCACTTCGATCGCAAAAGGAGCAATCAGATGATTGTTTGTTGGTCAGTCAAGGGCGGAAGCGGAACAACAGTTGTGGCGTCGACATTGGCGCTTGTGCATGCGGCGCAATCATCACGCGGTGCGTTGATCGTTGATCTCGCTGGTGATGTGCCGGCGGTTCTCGGTTTGGCTGAGCCGACTGGCATTGGCGCAAGTGAGTGGTTGGCGCAACCAGAAAAATCTGCGCGAATGAGTTTGCAGTCGATTGCAATTCAAGCCACTGCGAATTTACAAATGATTTCACGTGGCGCAGTTTCAATAAACAGTTCAAGATTCGACGAGTTTTGTGCGTCACTTCAGACTTTTGATCTGCCGATCATCATCGATGCAGGTTGCGGCGTGCCTGACGAAGCTTTGATCTCACGGGCGAGTTCTTCGCTGCTGATTACTCGCCCGTGTTATTTGTCGTTGCGGCGTGCCGCGCAACTAAACGTCTCGCCGACAGGCGTCGTGCTGGTCAACGAGCCGGGCAGGGCTCTTGGTAAACGCGATGTTGAATCTGTGATCGGTGCGCCAGTCACAGCCGAAATAACTTTTGATGCGTCAATTTCGCGCGCGGTAGACGCGGGCTTGCTTGCGAGTCGCCTGCCGACGATGTTGTCGCAGCAGCTTGCGGGTGCCGCGTGAACCGCGTCGCACTGGCGCGAATTCCATCGGGTTCGTCACTATCGTCGCGCCGAATCGAAGAATTTTTCAAGGATGAAACTGTCAGCGAAGTAATGATCAACGGTGGGTCTGAAGTTTGGGTTGAGCGCAATGGCCGACTCGAGCACGTCGACACCGTGAGCCAAACCGAGACACGATCTTTCATTGAACGCACACTTTTGCCGCTGGGTCGGCGCATCGACATCACCGCACCAGTTGTCGATGCGCGGCTCGGCGACGGTTCAAGAATGTGCGCGGTGATTGAACCAATTGCAATTGACGGACCTTGTGTTTCAGTTCGCCGTTTCAGCGCCAAGCGCATCACGATCAGTGATTTTGCTTGTCAGCAAGTGGCAGAAATCTTGCAACAGCTTGTTTTTGACCGACGAAATGTTCTGATCAGCGGTGCAGCATCGGCTGGCAAAACGACTTTGCTCAATTCATTGTGCGATTTTCTTGGCACGAACGATCGCATCGTGACGATTGAAGACATCGCCGAGTTGCAACTCAGCCACCGCAATGTTGTGCGACTTGAAGCTCGACCCTCATCGCCAGATGGAAACCTCGAAATTTCAACGAAGACTCTGGTGCGCACCGCACTGCGATTGCGCCCAGATCGATTGATCATCGGCGAAGTGCGCGGCGCCGAAACGCTCGACATGTTGTCGGCGATGAACACTGGGCATGACGGCTCAATGTCGACGATTCATGCAAATAGCGCTCGCGATGCTTTACGCCGAGTTGAATCGCTCGTGCTTCAACATGCCGCTAACTGGTCGCGCGAAATTGTGCAAGACCACGTGGCGTCTTCGATCAACGCGATTGTTCACGTGGCGCGCAATATCGACGGCTCACGATTCGTTAAAGAAGTCTTGTTGGTTAGCCGTGAAGGTCTGAACGAAGTCGTACTTGATGGTCGAGTTTTACGCGAGGTCTGGTAATGAAAACACTTTTCTTAATCTTTGGTGCGCTTAGTTTCGGACTGCTCGTGTTCTTGGTTGGTTTTTGGTATGGCCAACCACTTTTATCGCGCCAATTTGTGCTGCGACGATTGAATCGAACAAAAAGCACCAAGACTGTAAGCGTTAAGCAAAGTCACGAACTCGATCGCCTGACCGATCTTTCAGAGTTGCTCGACTCAACTGCCCGACAATTGCGACTCGGCAAGTCTTTGGCCAGCGCGTTACAAACCGCAGCCGAGACAAATTGCGTGACCGACAAAGTTATTGGTGATCTCGTCATGGCGACCAGCAATGGTGAGGCTTTTGGTGATGCAATAAAGCGCCTTTTAGATATTTCGGTGCCGAGTGATCTTGCATTTACATTGCGCACTCTCGAACTTGCCGCAACCGGAGGTGTCGGCGGCGTACTCGCGCTTGAACGGGCTGCAATCGTGTTGCGAGAACGATCTGTGAATATTCACGACCGTAAAACACAAGCAGCACAAGCAATGCTGTCGACGCAAGTTCTCTCATGGGCGCCTGTTGTTGTCGCTGGATGGTTAATAGTGACAAGCACGGCTGTGCGGAATTTTTTGTTATTGAGTCTCGCCGGCTGGTTTTGCATTTTGCTTGGGGTCGGTTTTAACTACGCAGGAAGGAAGTGGATGCAAACAATCGTCTCACCAACACCACAATGATCTCGCTTATTGCGCTCGCCGTTATCGCCGGCATTTTTTATTGGTACCGCAAACAAAAGCCAGATGATCCGCAAATCAAACAAGACGTTCCTGAGTTGATTGACACTCTGCTTGTTCTCATTCGTGCAGGTCACGGCCCCGCAGCGGCCATGTCACAGATTCATAACTGGGCACCTGAAGTGTTGAAGCCAAACCTTTATCGAGCACATACCGAGTTGGTTGCTGGACAGCGCTTTGCTGAAGTGATGAAGAACCTGCGCACAAATCTTGGGCCGAGCATCTACCCAATCTGTGACATTTTGGTGAGCGCCGACCGAGATGGGCTGCCGATTACATCGGTTTTAGATCAACTTTCGTTTCATGCTCACCAAGAGCGACGAAGATTGCGCGAAGTCGAAGCAAAAGAATTGCCAGTTCGCTTGCTGTTTCCGCTTGTCTGTTGCATTCTTCCCTCATTTATTTTGTTGGCAATGGTGCCGCTGTTAATCAACTCACTAACTATCGTCTCGGGGCAAATCTTGTGAAAAAACTTATTACGTGTTCAAAACTTAAAACTGACTCTGGTCAAGCCACGACTGAATATGCACTCGTGTTACTCGGTGCGGCGGTTATTGCGTTGCTGGTCATCGCTTGGGCAACTGATGGTGGCGGTGCCGGTCGAATCGGCGAACTGTTTGACACCGTACTGTCAGGCATCTTTGATCGCACTGACAGTGTTGGCTAAAAACTATTTTCAAAAACTGGTCTCTGCGCATCGAACGTGGCCAAGCCACGGTTGAGTTCGCTCTTACTTTGCCATTTTTGTTTTTGTTTTCAATCTGTGTTGTGCAACTCGGCAGTGTGGCCAACGATCAGTTGGCACTCAATCACGCGGCACAAGTCGCTGCCCGAGCGATTTCATTGGCTGACATACCTGACGAATCAGCCCAGCAGATCGCTATTTCAACAGTTGAGCAGACTGTGAACCTAAATGATGTTGAAGTGGCGGTCGAATTAGATCGCGATACTGCCAAAGTTGACTTACGATTTTCGCGCGAAGTAGCCGTACCAATAATCGGCAGATTATTTAAACGAGTCGAGTTGCGCGCATCTGCAGTGATGCCGCGACAACTCGCAACTAATTGATTTTTCTCATTCCTTTACGGTTTGAGAGTCGTACACGAACTTTCTGTTCATCTTCAAGCGCAAGTTCTTCGGCAACAAGACGTTTCATGCTCTCGAGCCGTTCAATTGAAATTTCACTCTTGGCGATAGCGCCGCGCACGGCACAATTCGGTTCATCTTCGTGTTTGCAATCGCGAAACTTGCAGAGTTCGGCAAGTTTAAAGATGTCGGCGAATGCCCGCTCGATGCCCCGGCCACTTGTCCATAAGTTGAGCGCTCTCAAACCTGGTGTATCGATCAGCCAACCGCCGTTGGGCATTGGCACTAAATCTGCAGCAACAGTCGTATGACGTCCGCGCTGATCGCCGTCGCGAACCTCGCCAACTTGTTGAGCACCGTTGCCAACGAGACGATTGACCAAAGTTGACTTGCCGACACCGCTGGCGCCAAGAACGGCAACTGATCGATGATTTTCGCCATATTTTGCCAGAGCATCTAAGCCTTCACCGGTCAGCCCACTGACAACATGACACTCGATGCCACAAACTCGTGCGACTTCGCGAAGCTCGGCAATATGTTGCGGTGCGTCTTGCAGATCGTTCTTCGTTAAAACCAACACCGGTGTTGCGCCACTATCGAAAGCCAAAACAAGTTCGCGTTCGACACGTCGCTGATTTGATTCGTTGGTTGCTGCGTGAACAATGAATACAGTGTCGATGTTGGCGGCGACCGCATGTTGTTCGGCACGCACGGCATCAGAAGATGCACGACGAATCAGTGCGGAGCAACGTGGCAAAACATGATCAATGCGTTCAAGATTTTCTGCGAACGCGACCCAATCACCAACTGCAACATCTGCGCCAATGTTTCGCACGCGAAGGTTGCCGATTTCTGTCGGCGATGCACTCATTTTGATCGTGCTCCAACCTCGATCGAGTCGACTTACACGACCAATTAAAAGAGAAGAGTCAATTTTTTGCGCCGCATCCTCGAATGTTTGATTCCATCCAAGTGCGAGCAGATTGGGTCGCATGTCATCATTTACGCTACCGACGCAACCCATAGTGCATTTGGATTTAAACGGATAACCTTGACAAGTCCATACTTGACCACCTAACGATGAATCTACATGTCTAACGCTCTCGTCATAGTTGAGTCGCCTGCAAAGGCCAAAACAATTTCAAAGTTCCTTGGTGACGGCTTCGATGTTCGCGCATCGGTCGGTCACATTGCTGACTTGCCGAGCAAGGGTCTTTCTGTTGATGTCGAGAACTCTTTCAAACCAAATTACGAGTTAACCGAGCGTGGCGCACAAGTAATTAAAGAACTAAAGGTTCTACTAAAAGATGCCGACGAACTTTATCTAGCAACCGACGAAGACCGCGAGGGCGAAGCAATTGCTGCCCACTTGATGGAATACTTGAAACCGAAAATTCCGGTGAAGCGAATGGTGTTTCATGAAATCACCAAAACGGCGATCGCCGAGGCGCTTGAACATACTCGCGACGTCGACTACAAGTTGGTGGATGCAGCCGAAGCACGCCGAATTCTTGACCGTCTTTATGGCTACGAAGTTTCACCAATATTGTGGCGCAAAGTAAACCGCGGGCTTTCGGCAGGCCGAGTTCAAAGTCCATCAATTCGATTGGTCGTCGAACGCGAACAAGAACGCATGGCCCACATTGCGGCTGGCTATTGGGACCTTGAAGCCACAAGTGCGACTACTCCTATATTTAGTGCAAGTTTGCAATCGGTCGACGGCAGCCGAATTGCGATGGGCAAAGACTTTGATTCGCTCGGCGTGGTCAAAGAAGGCGTGGTCGTAATTACCGAAGCCCGCGCTGGCGATCTAGTTGCTGGCTTGGCTGGCGTTGATTTGAAAGTTCGCAGCGTCGAAGATCGACCGTATCGCAAGTCGCCGCGAGCACCGTTTATGACCAGCACCTTGCAACAAGAAGGTGGCAACAAACTTCGGATCACCGCGAGTGAAGTTATGCGTCTAGCGCAAGGTCTTTATGAAGGCGGCTTCATTACCTACATGCGTACAGACAACGTGATTCTTGCTGATGACGCGATGACTGCGGTGCGCGGTGAAATTTCATCCTCGTTTGGTCAAGAATTTTTGTCAGCAGAACCGCGACAGTACAAATCAAAAGTTAAGAATGCGCAAGAAGCACACGAAGCAATTCGTCCAACTTTGCCGCTGCGTAGCCCAGATGTGATTGCATCAGAAGTAAACGCACGCGAACTTGCGCTGTACAAAATTATTTGGCAACGCACGCTCGCATCGCAGATGGCTGACGCAACTGGCACGACCGTGACGATCAAACTTGGTGCGCAAACATCTGGCGCGGTCAAGGCCGACTGCGAATTTTCGACCAGCGGTACGACAATTACCTTTGCTGGATATCGCCAGGCATACCAAGAAGTTGAAGAAGACACTGAGTCTGAAGAAAAAGAAGCGTTGCTGCCACCGATGAAGGTTGGTGACAGTGTTCAGATTGATAAATATTCGGCGAACGGTCATGAGACATCACCACCGGCCCGATACACAGAGCCAACTTTGGTCAAGAAACTCGAAGAGCTCGGCATCGGTCGGCCAAGTACTTATGCGGCGATTCTTGGCACAATTCTGAACCGCGGGTATGTCTGGAAAAAGGGTCAAGCCATCGTGCCTTCATGGACTGCGTTTGCAGTTGTGAAATTGATGAAGAACCATTTCACCGAACTAGTCGACTACACGTTTACGGCAACCGTTGAAGAAGAACTAGACGAAATCGCCCAAGGCTTGCGAGTCAAAGAAGTTTGGCTTGGCGAGTTTTATTACGGCAACGGCAAAGAGTTGCCGGGTCTCAAACCACTTGTTGAACACAACATCGCCAATATTGACGCAGCGACATTGAATGCATTTCCAGTTGGCATTCACCCGACGACTGGCGAAGAGATCGTGTTGCGTCCAGGAAAATTTGGACCATACGTGCGATGCGGCGAGAACACTGCATCGGTGCCCGAGACGATGACACCAGATGAATTGAATGTCGAAATCGCAGTCGCTTTGTTGGCAGCACCAAAATATGTTGACCCAATCGGCGAACTAGACGGCTTGCCGGTGTTTTTGAAGACCGGTCGTTATGGTCCGTATGTTCAGTGGGGCACGATTGAAACACCGCCACTTGATTTAGAAAAACCGAAGATGGTTTCGTTGTTCAAGTCAATGGCAATTGAGAATGTGACGATGATCGAGGCGTTGCAACTTCTTTCGTTGCCGCGCACCGTGGGTGCCGATCTAACTGACGGCGAACTAATCACGGCGCAAAACGGTCGATACGGCCCGTACATCAGCAAAGGCAAAGACAGCCGCACGCTTGAAAACGAAGAACAGATTTTCACGATCACGATTGAAGCTGCATTGGCAAAACTTGCTGAGCCGCGCGTGTTCGGTCGACGTGGACCAGCAAAGCCACCACTAAAAGAATTCGGCGCAGACCCAGTTAGCAATCGACCAGTTGTTGCCAAAGATGGAAAGTTCGGCACCTATGTAACTGACGGCGAAACTAACGCAAGTCTCACTCGGGGTGATCGTCTTGAATTCATCACGCCTGAGCGAGCATTTGAATTGCTGGCGATTCGACGTGACTACACAGCATCCAACGGTGGCAAGAAGCCTGCAAAGCGCGGCGCGAAGAAAGCAGCGAAATCTCCGAGCAAGAAGCCGGCGGCCAAAGCGGTCGCCAAGCCGGGCAAGAAGGCCGCAGTGAAATCCAAGAAAAAGACTGCAAAAACTGCGAGCGCGGTCGACAAAACCGCCGAGTAACAACCGCCCTCTAGGGTTGCAGTGTGAGTTTGGGAAAATACATCGCGTTTGAAGGCCTCGAGGGGTGCGGCAAGAGCACGCACGTAAAACGTTTGGCGACGCGACTCAATGCGGTGATGACGCGCGAGCCTGGCGGAACTGTTGTCGGGTCGATGCTGCGAAATATTTTGATTGATCCGGCGAACACGAATTTGTCGCCGCGCGCCGAAGCGCTGATGATGGCCGCAGATCGCGCGCAACACATCGCCGAATTGATTTCTCCGTCACTGGCTGCTGGGCGCCATGTTGTTTCTGATCGCAGCGTTTATTCGTCGCTCGCCTATCAGGGTTATGGCAGACAACAAGACCTGGATGAATTGCGACGACTCAATGATTGGGCAATCGGCGGACTTTGGCCCGAACTTGTCGTATATATAGAGGTGCCGACAGCATTGTTGCTTGAACGTTTGAAAAAGCGCGAGCTTGATCGATTCGAACGTGAAGACGGTGAGTTCTTCAAGCGTGTCGCCGACGGGTTTTCACAGATGGCGGCGCAAGACCCGCAACGTTGGTTGATAATTGACGGCACGCCGGCCAAAGATGATCTTGAAAAAATCATTTCAGCGGCCGTGAACGAACGGCTCGGCATCTAGTGGGTTCGGTTTGGTCAAAAGTTGTCGGTCAAGACCGTGCTGTCGAAAAATTACGCCACTTTGCAACTACGAATGTTCAGTCATTTTTGTTTGTCGGACCAGAAGGTTGTGGCAAAGAGTATGCGGCTCGCGCCTTTGCCTCGACGCTGATTACCGGTTCTGACAGCGACAGCTCGCGTGAGGCTGACCTGATTTTGCGCGGTGAGTTTGCTGACGTCAATGAGATCTATCGAGTCGGCGCAGCAGTCGACAAAGAAGAAGCTGAAAGCATCGTGTCACAGTCGTCAACCACACCACTTGAAGCAAAAGTCAAAGTGATTGTGATTCACGAGGTGCACTTGATGCGTGACACTGCGGCCGTGCGGCTGTTGAAGACGATCGAAGAACCTGCAAAGCAGGTCGTGTTTATTTTGCTGGCAGATCAACTTGTGCCGTCACTAACGACGATCAACTCGCGTTGCGTTGTCGTGAACTTCGCACGCCTGTCGCCCGAATCAGTGGCTAAAGCTTTGATCAAAGATGGCGTGTCTGCAAAAACTGCCGAATCAATTGCGCTGGCCTCTCAAGGCAATCTTGATCGAGCACGAATGTTGGTAACCGACAACTATCTGGCACGACGCCAAGAGGCTTTTGCAACAATTGCATCTCAACTTGACGGAACTGGCTCAGCCGTCGTGAAAATCGTTGAAGATTTGATGGACCACTTAGAAAAAGCGGCTGAGGCGATCGAGATTATGCACGAGCGCGAGATGAAAGAACTTGAAGAACGAGTTGCTTTGACTGGCGAACGCGGCAGTGGACGCAAAGCAGTTAGCGACCGACAAAAACGAGAACTGCGCAAGCTTCGTACCGACGAATTACGCAGTGGCTTGAGCGTTTTTGCCGGTGCCTACAAAGACTTGCTCAGCGCAGACCCCGACAACGAAAATGGCGACGAGATAATTGCGGCGATCGCGTTGATCCACAAAACAATTTCTTCACTCGGGCTCAATACAAACGAGAACCTTGCGCTTCACGCTCTGCTACTCAAGTGCCCACCGCTCAGAACTCTCGCAAACATCACGCAATCGAACTGAGCGAATACAGAATCAGTCAGTAGAGTTAGCGTCGCGCCCGGGTAGCTCAGTGGTAGAGCAACGCACTCGTAATGCGTAGGTCGCGGGTCCAATTCCCGCCTCGGGCTCCACTAGTTATCAAGTTACGGCTGCGAGACGACCAATAGTTCTGTATTTAGCGAAGTGATCTCGAGCTTGAAGTCACAATTGCTTGGGAGAGCAACTGAAGAATTAGCGGTCAAAACAGTTTTCTGAGTTGATTTTTTTGTGCTCAGTGACACTGCGCCATTCAAGACAAAAACAAAAAATAACTCGTGACTTGTTTTGTCGTCAATAATTGTTGCGCCAATTTCGCCGCGCACAGTTTCGGCACTTGCGAGGCCGTTCGTGGCCTTGTCGATGCCGGTGTTGCGCGAAACAAAGCCCGAAAAGCGCCACGGCAACCAGGGTGATTCGCTTGCGATGTGTCGCACAAACTTTTGACCTGAGAAGTCGCGATCGGGTCGCAGTGTTGAAGTCGGCAATTTGATCTCGTGCTCGGCAAAAGTTTCGTGCTCGGCAGGAGATCCGATTTCAATTACTTCGAGATTGTCTGAACTCTCGAGCACGCGGTGGCGAATCTCTGGTGGCTGCAAAACACAGTCTCCGGCTTGCATCACAAACGATTCGCCTTGATCTTCGTAAATGACTCGAACCCACCCGCTCTTGCAATAGATCATCTGAAATGAAATGCGGTGATAGTGCACATAGTCAGGCACTGGTCCGCCATTTGGAATGTGAATGTGCGATGCAATTACTCGCCCACCTAAACGACTTGGCACAAGGTCGCGATAGCGCATTCCGGCTCGGCCAATTGTCCATGATGCGTCGCTTGCGAACTCAGAAATGACGAGAGCCTCTTGCAGTGGCGGCAACACAACTTGCGAAGTCGCAGAAATTATTTCAATCTGTGTTCCATTTGGGGCTTGCAGAAGTTGCGGTGAGCGAGTCGCTGAACGTAGTCGAAGTGAAACATCTTTGCCTGAACCCCCAACTCGCAAACAAAGACGAAGTCCGTAACCCGAGATGATTGCAGTGTTTGGATTGTCGGCCGGCGTGATCATCTCAATTCGAAAGCCAAGTTCTGATGTAAAAAAAGCCAGTGTCGGATCTAACTCGATGCATGGCACGACAACTTCAGCACTATCTGTTGCTGTTAGTTGATTTTTACTGTTCACAATTTAAAACACGCTACTTAACGATGCGGTTTATTCACCAACTTGGCCATCAATGGACTCGCGAATCAGATCGGCGTGCCCGTTGTGGCGTGCATACTCTTCGATCATGTGCACAAGTATCCAACGCAGGCTTGGAGAATTTCCGTCTGGCCACTTGCGCTTGGCGAGTTGATCTAAACCGGCAGACGAGAGCACCGATGCGACCGAAGAACGAGAAAGATCGCATGCCCCGTGCCAAAGCGTAAATAGTTTCTCGGGTGAATCTTGAGCCGCCGAGTTCCAGTCCCAGTCGCGATCTTTTGACCAGTCGACTTCGTTCCACGGAGAGATCTTCTCGCGATCAAAGAGCCAATCAGAGAACCAATGATTCTCTACATACGCCATGTGCTTCAAAATTCCACCAAGAGTCATAGTCGACGAGGCAATTTTCTTTTGCAGATCTGTTGAGCCCAAGCTTCGGCACTTCCATTCAAGAGTTGACCGCTGAAAATCTAAAAAGCCAAGGAGCGTCGCAAGCTCGTCGCTTGAAGTTGGCGGTTCGGGACGACCTTGATCGTCGAAATTTAGAGTAGACACTTAGATTTAAATATCGAAGCGGTAAACGTTTGTATCGCGGGCGACAAAACCGATGCGCTTGTAAAGACGATTTGCGGCTTCGCGCGATGGTCGTGAAGTCAAGTCAACAGTTTTAGCCCCACGGCGCTTCGCTTCAGCAATTGCGGCATGATTCAAGGCTTCGCCGACGCCGTGCCCGCGCGCAGACGAATCGACGACGACATCTTCAATCCATGCACGCACAGCAGTTGGAATGCGAAAGATTGCCAGAGTCAAAAGACCGACTATTTTGTTATCCACACGGGCAACAAACATCATGGTCGACTCTCCGTTGACAATTTCTGCCAATTCGGCAACCGTGATTGGTGCAGCAGAAGATGAGAGTTGTGGAATCAAGCGGTGACACGCAGCCAATAATTCTTCAGACGCCTGCGCAGCGATTTCCACAGGCACAGTTGAAGCCATGTCATTCAGCGTATCTGTATTGCACAGGTTGGCCAAGAAATTAGATAGCGTCATAGCAAATGTCTTCAATTGATCATGTGCGTTGGTTGTCGAAACCCTCGCTGAAGAGTCCGACTTTGATTACTGCCTTCACGGGTTGGAACGATGCCGCTGACGCCGCTTCAAACGCAGTGAGAAACTTGATTGAAGGTTGGGGTGCAACTCCGCTGGCTGAAATTGATCCTGAGCCTTTTACTGATTACGCGACGGTGCGACCGCACGTGCGACTCAAAGATGATGGCAAGCGAAATATCGTTTGGCCAACGGTTGGTTTGTGGCACATCAACGGTGCGGGTGGCGACATAATTTTGGCCCTAGGACCAGAACCAAGTCTGCGCTGGCGACTTTTCTCGCAACAGATGATTTCTGTTGCCGAGCACTTCAACGCATCGTTGTTGCTCACGCTTGGCTCACTTTTGGCTGATGTGCCACACAGTCGACCGGTTCAAATCATCGGTACAGCAACAGATAGTGACTTGATTGAGCGGTTTGACCTGCAGCGCTCGCGCTACGAAGGGCCGACAGGCATCGTCGGAATTTTGCACGACACTTTTGATGAGTCATCGATAGCTTCGGCCTCACTTTGGGCTGCTGTGCCGGCATATGCATCTCAAGTGCCGTCACCAAAAGCCTCGCTCGCACTGATGCGTCGGGCATGTGAAATTATCGGAACGCCCGCGCCGCTTGCCACTGTCATGAATTTGATTGAGCGATATGAAGAACAGATTGATTCACTCGTCAAAGATGACGACGATCTTGTTGCCTACGTCGAACGACTTGAGACGATGACCGACAATGGCATGAGCCTTGACGATGAAGTTGACGACAATCAATTGCAATTTGATTTTGCAGGAGACTCAGACGAGCCTGCAGATCCAAGCAATTTAATGGATGAAGTTGAGCAGTTTTTGCGCGAGCAAAACGGCAACTAACTAAGTTTTTACGACTTAGTAATCTTCCATTCCTCCGCCTGACATTGACGGCGCACTGTCTTCTGGCTTGTCTGCGATGACTGCCTCGGTTGTCAAGAACAACGCGGCAATTGAAGCTGCGTTCTGTAATGCAGAACGAGTTACTTTTGCAGCGTCAATGACACCAAGTTTGACGAGGTCTGTGTATTCGCCAGTCGCAGCGTTGAGGCCTTCATTGCCCTTCATCGCCTTAACTTTTTCAACGACTACGCCACCTTCAAGACCGGCATTTTCGGCGATCTGCTTGAGTGGTGCTGACAACGAACGGGCGACCATGCGAGCGCCTGTTGCTTCGTCACCGCTGAGCGATGCCATTACTTTTTCTACTGCTTCTTGTGCACGAAGCAATGCAACGCCACCACCAGGAACGACGCCCTCTTCAATTGCAGCCTTAGTCGTGCTGACTGCATCTTCGATGCGGTGCTTCTTTTCTTTGAGTTCAACTTCGGTTGCTGCGCCAACTTTCAACACGGCAACGCCACCTGACAACTTGGCAAGACGCTCTTGCAATTTCTCGCGGTCATAATCACTGTCGGTGTTGTCGATTTCAGTTTTGATTTGGCTGATTCGACCCTTGATGTCGGCGTCTGAGCCAGCACCTTCAATGATTGTTGTTTCGTCTTTTGTGATCACAACTTTCTTTGCGCGACCCAACAAATCAAGCGTTGCGTTCTCAAGTTTGAGACCAACTTCTTCGCTGATTACTTGGCCACCAGTGAGGATTGCGATGTCTTGCAACATTGCCTTACGACGATCGCCAAAGCCAGGGGCTTTGACGGCGACGCTCTTGAATGTGCCACGAATTTTGTTTACAACAAGAGTTGCAAGCGCTTCTCCGTCGACATCTTCGGCGATGATTACAAGTGGTCGACCACCCTGCATCACTTTTTCGAGAATTGGCAGCATGTCGCGAACTGCTGAAATCTTGCTGGAGACCAAGAGAATGTAAGCATCATCGATTGAAGCTTCCATGCGATCAGTGTCTGTTGCAAAGTATGGCGAAATGTAACCCTTGTCGAATCGCATACCTTCGACCAAGTCCATTTCCATGCCGAAAGTTTGACTCTCTTCAACAGTGATAACACCGTCTTTGCCGACTTTGTCAATCGCTTCAGAAATCATTTGACCGATTTCGTTGTCGGCTGAAGAAATTGAGGCAACTTGGGCGATCTGTTCTTTGCTGTCGACAACTTTTGCGAGTGCCTTAATGCTGGCAACTGCTGCTTCAACTGCTGCTTCGATGCCACGCTTCATGCTCATCGGGTTTGCGCCGGCTGCAACGTTGCGCAGACCTTCGTGAACCATGCTCCAGGCAAGAACTGTTGCGGTTGTTGTTCCGTCACCGGCAACGTCATCCGTCTTTTTTGCTACTTCTTTTACAAGTTCGGCGCCGATGCGCTCGTATGGATCTTCGAGTTCAATTTCTTTGGCGATTGAGACGCCGTCGTTGGTGATTGTTGGTGCGCCCCACTTTTTGCTGAGCACAACGTTGCGACCTTTTGGTCCGAGCGTGACACGCACGGCGTCAGCGAGTTTGTTCATGCCGCTTTCGAGTCCGCGGCGGGCTTCTTCGTCGAATGCAATGATCTTGGCCATGTTCTAAATCCTCCGAATTGGTCTCAAACAATGGAAGTTTGAGAGTTAGCACTCTATCTAGGAGACTGCTAAATCAAAACCGAGAACCTGAATCTTGGTCGGCTTGGCGTCAAATAGACGCTGAAAAATCAGCCGCCGGCGACGGCCGGAATAATCGACACCGTTTGACCGCTGGCGATCTTGGTGTCAAGACCCTGCATGTAGCGAACATCGTCGTCAGCCACGAAAACATTGACGAACTTATGCAAGTTGCCTTCACTATCAAACAGTCGATCTGAAAAACCTGGATGCGCAGCATTGAGCCCTTTGAGCACTTCGGCCAAAGTTGCACCTTCAACTTGCACGGTTGAAACACCGCCTGAAAGTGGACGCAATGTTGTGGGGATTCGTACGGTTACGGACATATAAGAAACGCTATCTCAGGTTTTTTGGTTTGCGACGGCTCAGTTGTTGCGCTGGGCGACGAACTCGGCGAGTTCTATCAACTGATCGATGGACTGCTTATTTAATGACGAGTTTTTTATGGCATTAACCGACTCGAGAACTGCTCCTGTGATTTTTGTTTCAAGGGCAACTAGCGCACCTGTTTCTTGAATAACTTGTTGAACTTGCAAGATAGTCGCATCATTTATTTCTGGTGCGCCAACTTGGTCGAGAACTTGACGTTGCGATGTTGATGCACGTTCATAGGCCATGGCCAAAAGTGGAGTTGGTTTGCCTTCGCGAATGTCGCCACCAACAGGTTTGCCAGTCAGATTCACTTCGCCTTGACCGAAAACACCGAGTACATCGTCGCGCATCTGAAATGCATCACCGAGTGGCAAGCCGTATGCAGAGAGTTCTTCGAGCAACACATCTGCTCTTTGCGGTGCCGCCAATGTTGCACCAAGATGCAAGGGGCGCTCGATTGTATATTTGCCGCTCTTATAACGACACACTCGCTCGGCTTTAATTAAATTGCGTTCACGCTGAGCCGAACCAAGCATGTCGAGATACTGACCGATGTTTAGTTCGATTCGCATCTCATTCCAAATTTTTAGTGTGAGTGCGTTTGCCCCGGTTAAAAGTTGATCGGCATAAACGAAGGCCAAGTCGCCGACCAAGATTGCTGCACCCTCGCTGAATCTTCGCGGCTCACCTGACCACTTGCTTTCAGTGTGCTTGGCGAAATACCGAGTGTGCGCGGTTGGTTCGCCGCGGCGGGTAGTTGATCCGTCAATTACGTCGTCATGCAGTAGCGCTGATGCATGTAAAAGTTCAAGTGCTGCCTGCGCGTTGAGTAATTCGGTTGAAGTTTCTTCTCCGCCCGCGCCAACAAAAGCCAATTGACAAAAAGCGGGACGCAGTCTCTTGCCACCCGCGCTTACGAGACGTATCAGTTCACCAATTGGTTCACCAAGATCACTGTCAAGAGCCGACCAACGACTTTGTTCGTCTTGCAAAAACTCGCTCAAACGCGATTCGACGCGTTGCGCGACCGACTTGAGCCAAATTGGAGGGAGAACCGACACGACCAAAGGTTACGCCGACTTACTCTTTGGCGAGTCCTTTGACGACGTCTTCAATTTGAAGTTTGGCGCTGCCGATTCGATCACGACACAGTTCAATTAGTTGTGATGCACGTTGCACGCTGACAGCCAACTTGTCGACGTCTACCTCGCTACTTTCAAGTTCTTCAAGAATTGTTTGAAGTTCGTCGAGGGCCTGTGCGTAGCCAATAGTCTCGTCACTCTTTGCTTTTGCCATTTTGTTTACCTTTCGTTGAAATTTCTTGAATCGTGCTTGCAGCTGAACCGTTTGCAAATGTTGTCACCAGTTTGTCACCAGTTTTGAGTTTGGTCACATCGCGCACAATGTCACCGGTCGTGTTGCGGGTAATGCTCCAGCCTCGCGCCATCGTGTTTACGGGGTCAAGCAACCGAAGACGCTCGGCAAAAGCATCTAGCGAACTCTTCTCGAGTCGAAAGACCTCTGCAGGTCGATGTTTCACACGTTGCGAAATCATTGCCAACCGTTTGCTGGCATTTGCCAATGCGTCCAAAACTTTTGTGCTGATCCTGTTTGCTCTTTCAGACAGCCGACTTGCTGAGAGTTCAAGTTCACGAAGCGCAAACGTGGCGATGCCATCCCACGCCTGTTCGGTTGACTCAATGAAATCTCGAACGAGTTCAATAATCGCAGTGGCACACGCTGTCGGAGTTTTATGTGTTTGATGCGCAACCTCATCGGCGACACTGAAATCAGTTTCATGACCGATGCCGGTGAAAACTGGCAGACGACAATTTGCAATCGCAGTCGCAATCTGTAGCGAATCAAATGCGATCAAGTCGTTTTTGGCGCCGCCTCCACGAACGAGCATCAAAACATCTAAGTCTTTTCGTGAATCCATTGTCTGCAACGCTGCGACGACAGATGCAATTGAGTCTTCGCCTTGAACACGAGCATCGTGAACAAATATTGAGAATCCAAGCTTTGAATCTTTGAAAGTCTTCAACACATCTGCGTGTGCTGCGCTGCCGACGCTAGTGATGATGCCGACACGCAACGGAACCAAAGTGAGTTCGAGCGCCCGATTGGCGTCATAGAGTTTTTTAAGTTTGAGTTGCTTGACAACTTCTTCACGTTGCGCAATCAAGTCACCAAGAGTGAAGCGTGGATCAATTTTTGAGACTTTAAAACTGAACCTTCCATTACCTGCGTATAAATCTGGCTCACCAAAAACACGAACTTTAAGGCCGTCTGCGAGTTGCAAGCCGCTATCGGCAAGTTTTGTCCGCATTGACGAATAAACACCTTGCCAAATTGACGCACTCAAGACGGCTTTCTTGTCGCCATCTTGATCTACAAGAGTGAAATAAACGTGACTTGGGGTTTTCAATTCTTGAATCTCGCCGTGCAACCAGACTCCGCGACCGAAACGCTGCTTGATTGATTGATTGACAGTCTTGACGAACTCGCTGACCGAAAACGTCTCACCGTCTTCATCGCCGAATTGCAGTTCGGGGCTTGAGTCGCGCACCATTGCTATTTTTTCTGTTTATCCACTAGTTGGCAATACGCTTGAGGTTTAGATGAAGCATCGCCTCAACAATAGACGCAAGTTTGTGATTGCAATTCTCACGATGGGTGCGCTTGCTTCGGCCTGCTCAGACCCAACAATTATTGGATCGTCGGCCGACACGATCGACGACCAAGAGTTTTATGATTCAGATCAAAGCGACGAATCAACAACACCTGAAAGCACACCAAGTGTCTCGGCAGATGAGATCGTCTGGACAAAATGCAAAGCCGACCCACAAGGCGAAAGTCAATGTGGCGAATTAGCCGTGCCGTTTGATTATCAAGATCCAAGTTTGGGTTCGTTCACTTTGTTCTTAACGCGACGACCCGCAGGTGACCAGAAGTTCAAAGTTGGTTCGATGCTCGTCAACCCTGGTGGCCCGGGTTTTGGTGGCTCAAGTGTTGCTGCAGATGCCGAGTATTACTTCAGCGACGAACTGTTGGACAGATTCGACATCATCGGATGGGACCCACGCGGAACCGGCAAGTCAACACCTGCGGTTGACTGCGTTGACGAATACGACGATTATTTCGGAATTGATTCAACGCCTGAATCGCCTGAAGAAAAACAAGCGATTATTGATGCAGGGCAAGGTTTTAACGACGAATGCGAAGCCAACAGCGGTGAAATTTTGCCATACATCTCAACTCAAGCCACTGCTCGCGATATGGATTCAATTCGTCGTGCACTTGGTGAAGAGAAAATTACTTATTTTGGGTTTTCATATGGATCGGAACTTGGCGCAACTTGGGCGACGATGTTTCCAGAAACTGTGCGCGCCGCCGTTTTAGATGGTGCGTCTGACCCGAATGCAACGTCACTTGATCAAGGTTTGGCACAAGCACAAGGTTTTGAAAAACAACTTGATGCGTTTCTATCGAAATGTTCAAAACGAGTTGCGTGTGTCTTTAATAGCAACGGCAACTCGGCGGCAGCGCTCGACAAATTGATCACCGAAATTGATGCCAAGCCTCTCGTTGTTTCAGCCGATCGCACCCCGGTAACTCAGGGTGTGATGTATACCGCGTTGGCTCAAGCAATGTATTCAGATGCATTGTGGCCACAACTTGAACGATCGTTGAGTGACGCGGTTGAAGGCGACGGCGCTGGACTTTTGCAACTCTACGACGACTACTTTCAACGTAAACCAGATGGCTCATATGGCAATGAGCTTGAAGCGTTCTTGGCAATTTCGTGTCTAGATGATCCGGGCCCAACTTCTGTCGAAGAAGTTGATGCACAAATTCCAGTTTTCACCAAGGCTGCAAAAAGATTTGGGGCAAGTTTTGCCTACGGCTATTCGTGTGCGCTGTGGCCAGTGGCTCAAGCACCGCGCATCACAATTACTGGTAAAGGTGCGGGTCCGATAATTGTGATCGGCACAACCGGTGACCCAGCAACGCCAATTGAGTCGTCGCGCAAAGCAGCGCGGTCACTTGAAGGTGGACTCTTTTTGACCGTCAAAGCCGACCAACACACTGGCTATGGGTTAAACACGTGTGTTGTCGAAACAGTTGATCGCTATCTAATTGATCTCAAGGCTCCGGCTGACGGAAAAGTTTGCGGCTAATTATTTCGTTGAGTAGTTATCTCGTCTAACGACGCGAAACTGCTTGATCAACACCCATTGCAGTTGCAACACCAAGACGTTCGGCGACTACTTCTGTTGGCATTCGCGCACCAGTTGAATCGGCGAGCCGAGTCATCATTTCGAAGTTGGCAACAACTGCTGCGGCATCAATGGTTGCAGCAACACCAGCGACTTTCAGAAGTGCGTTTCTTTTTTCTACTAACACTGTTTCGTCTAATTCAGTAGCCGCAGTTGCAAAATCAAGAAGCTCTCTTGCGAACGGTACAGCTACGCCACCAGTCGAGGCTTGAACACTTGAAAGATCAACTTCAACACCTTGTTCGGAGCCGCTCCAACTGAGCATGCTGGCATGCGATGTAGTTCAATAAAAACACTCACGCTGTTGCGAAACACGCGTGGCAATAAGTTCCATTTGCATCCGCGAGAGGGTGCCTCGTGACCATCTTGGGTCAACCATTTCTTTATCCGGAATATATTGCGCGTCGGCCATCGACCAAATCAGTCGGTTGGTTTCTGGCACCGCGGTAAACGCTTGAACTACAGCGGCATTTTCATCCGCTGGAGAAACGACTGGAACCCAGTTCAAGGTTGCCGAAACAATGTTGGTTGGCTTTATCTGAGTTGGTTCGCCATCTTTAACTTCGGAAAATTCGAGTGGCGCGAGACCTGCTGCCCGACGAAACGCACTAATTGTTGCGACTGTGCAGACAATGCCGCAAAGTTCGACAAAGGCCAACTCAGAAATTTCGCGTACGGCTTTTTGATACCAGTCGAGGGTTAATGTTGCCGCGTGACGAGCAATTCTGTAGGCACAATCATGTGCAGTTTTCGGTGCCGACAAATCTTGAGGCAACTTTCCGGCAACAGTTGAAATGGCAACCCACGGCGGAGTCGGTTCAAGTTCGTTGATTGCCAGCAATGCGGTGCGTGCTAACTCAATTCTTTGCGCACCAGACCACCAAGTGCCAGGCGCCGAGAGCGCCGCCCAAGCATTTTCGTGTGCCAAAACTAAATCTTGGCGAACATCACTGGTCGAAATCATCATTGAGTCTTCAGATTAGACGCAAATGTAAATTTCTATTTCAAAATGGCGGAAGGGGTGGGATTTGAACCCACGGTAGGCCTAAACCCACGACGGTGTTCGAGACCGTTCCATTCGTCCGCTCTGGCACCCTTCCGTCTTTAAGGCTACCGCCGAGCACTAATTAGTTTTTGTCTCGCGCAAGTTTTTAAACAAATCGCTGAGCATCGTCGCACATTCAGTGGCCATCACGCCATGCACAACGTCAGGATGATGACTTAATCGCGGATCAGTCGCAATGTTGTAGAGACTTCCAAATGCGCCGGCTTTAAGATCTGCCGCGCCGAACACAACTTTCGTGATGCGTGAACTAACAAGTGCGCCTGCGCACATCGTGCATGGCTCGAGAGTTACCACGAGCGTGCACTGCTCAAGGCGCCAGCGTCCCAAAAGATTTGCTGCATCGCGCAGAGCCAAAATTTCTGCATGCGCAGTTGGATCGTTGCGCAGTTCACGCTCATTATGTCGCGAAGCAATAATCGTGTCGTTGTGAATGACGATTGCGCCAACGGGTACGTCATCGTGCGCGAGTGCATTGCGCGCTTCGGCGAGCGCGAAAGTCATGGCTTGTTGATCAGTAATCATGGCGGAGGGGGTGGGATTCGAACCCACGGAGACTTGCGCCTCACACGCTTTCCAAGCGTGCCGATTCGGCCGCTCTCGCACCCCTCCAAATCGCCCAAACAGCTTTAACTGCGTGGATTTGGCAGGCTATCTGAGTGCGTGGCGAAGATTCGGTGAAGAGAGTTCGCGATATCGTTAGGCAACCGTTTCCGTCGAGTGAGGTGGCGGCCGGGTCCTGTGCAACGAGTGCCCGAGAATCAGGTCAGAGCCGGAAGGCAGCAGCCTTCATCGGATCCATTTGAGTGCCGCAGATCGCCTGGCCGACACTTCAGTCGGCGGAAACGAAGTTAATCGCCTTGGCGAAGTCTGGATAAAAATTTGACCAACGAAGAATCAGCGACACCAAAGGTTTCGGTTTTGATGACCTGCTACAACGCGGCATCAACAATTGAAGAGTCTGTGCGCAGTGTTATCGCCCAAACTTTCACAAATTGGGAACTCGTGCTCGTCGACAATTGCTCTACGGATGATTCAATGGCCATTGTCAGACAAATCGGTGATGCAAGAATACGAATTACCCAATTAGAGAGCAACCACGGTAGAACACCGGCGCTAAATATCGGACTGAACAATGCGCGCGGAGAATATCTCGCAATTTTAGATGCCGACGATTTGTCGACACCAGATCGCCTGCAACTTCAGGTTGATTGTCTTGACAACAATCCAAACCTTGTTTTAGTTGCGAGTTGGTATCGCAACATCAACTCTGGTGGCGAGTTAATTAACGAAGTTAAAACCCCGACACAGCATCTTGACTTAGTTCGAGTTCTAGCGAGCAACTGTCCATTTATGAACTCAGCGGTGATGTTCAGAACTGAGGCTGCTAAGCGGCTGGGTGGTTATAACGAAACGTTTCAATACTCACAAGATCTTGATTTGTGGTTGGGTCTAGCAACACTTGGCGAATTTGCAATTTTGCCAAAATTCTTAACCAGTATTCGCCTGACAGCAACATCTCTTACAAATGCGCCGCACTTTGGGTTAGCGCGAACTCACGATGCATATGTTTTGTATCGCAGGGCGCAAGGGCTTGAGGGGTTGCGTGTGATTGATCGGTTGAAAGGAATGCGCACTATTGGTTTGTACGGATTGTTGTATGCATGGCGATCTTTGCGGGCAGGCAATGTCGTGCGCGCAATTGGGCTTATCATCACAAATTTTTGGGCGATACCGCTGGCGATTATCGAACTACTGCGAAAGAGTCTTAAGTCTTTCAACACGGTCAAGTAAATGAGTTGCACCGAACTCTTTTAAAAGGTCGGCAAACTCAGAAGTTGCTCCAGTCCACTTCCAACTGTCAACTGAACCCACTGGCACATCTTGCACAAGTGTCGCCAAAGTTCGAAACAGCGCCGCTTGTTCGCGATTCTCGCGCAGAGTTTTAGCGAGTTTTTCGGCACCACGCAAAGTTGTGAGGCCATCTAGTTTCCATTGTTCATGATCATCTGGAATCTGATCTAGCGAGATGTATTTTGCCAAAACGGTTGACGCACTTTTTGCTCCCCAACCCGACAAACCCGGAAAACCGTCAGCACTGTCGCCCACAAGAGCCAAATAATCAGCGATTGACTCTGGGCCAATGCCAAATTTTTTGCGAATTTCATTTTCGTCGAGAACAAGATTGTTTCGACGGTCAACTTGAACAACTCGCCGACCACTCACGCACTGACCAAGATCTTTATCGGGCGTCAAAATTCTTACCTGATGCACGCGACGGTCTTCGCATGCCACCGCAACCGCCGAAGCCAGCGCATCGTCGGCTTCATACTTCTCCATTGCCCAAACAGTGACACCAAGAGCACGCAAAGCTTTTTCGACGATCGGAATTTGTTCGAGTAAGACGGGCTCCATACCTTCGCTGGTTTTATATCCGTCATAAAGATCGTTACGAAAACTCTCAATGACATGGTCAGTTGCAACGCCAATGTGTGTTGCACCTTCGGTGAGCAACTGCAGTGTGCTGGACAACACACCGACCGTTGCAGCAAATGGTGGCGGGTCGCGATGACGCACGGCTTGCCCGTAATGCTGGCGATACATCTCGTAAGTTCCGTCGACTAGATGTACTTGCATTGCTCCAACTTAAACGATGAACAAGCTGGGCAACATTTCGTTGGCAAAAATTGCTGTAACTGTGCCGAGCGCAAGAAATGGACCAAATGCGATGCGATGTTGCAATGACCCGCGCCGCACCGCAACCATGGCCAAACCAAAAATGCTTGCAAAGCAGCAGGCTGCAAACATCGCCCAAATTGCCGACGAGTAACTTAAAAATCCAAGGTGCCAACCCAAAACTGCCATAAGACGAACATCTCCGGCACCCAAACCACCTTTGGCAAATTTGTTCGTCAGAAAAGAAATCACAACACCAGAGATGGTGCAAACGCTGGCAGAAATTAGAGATTTCGTAAGCGAGTTTTGCAACGCGTAAAACCCAAGTATCAGCACACCAGCGACTGCCATTGTGTGAGTGATCTGACGAACCAGTCGATGTGTGTAAGCGTCAATCATTGATTGAACTAGTAAACCAGCGCACAAAATTGCAAATGCCAAACGAAGTTCAATTGCGACAAACCGATCGACAATCAGTAATGCGAATATTGCACCAAAGATCAACCCGCACGCAACTAAAGCAGTGCGTGAAACACGAACTTGCGGATCAATTTTTTTGATCAGCAACTCGGCAACCAAACCAAGAGCTACTCCGATAATTGCGCCGAATAAAATCGTCAGCGCTTGATTCAAAAGTTTCTACTCTTGAACTAGCTCGATTAATGTGCCGAAACTACCTTTTGGATGAATAAACGCGACGGTTGTGCCACGCGAACCTTTGCGAGGCGCTTTGTCAATTGGTGTCGCACCTGCATCGATCATCGACTGCAAAGCTTTAGCGCAATCAGCCACACGGTAACCAACATGATGCAAACCCTCGCCACGCTTTTCTAACGACTTGGCAACTGGTGAGTCTGGTCGAGTTGGGGTCAACAACTGCACAAAACTTTGCGCAACATTGAGCAGAGCCTCTTCGACGCCATCTTGTTCGACTACTTCACGATGAGCAACAGTGGCACCGAAGGCTCGTTTGTAATAATCAATTGCCGCTTCTAGGTCGTGTACTGCAATTGCAACGTGGTCAATCTCGGTAAGTATCACTATTTTCTCCTGAAACGATTGATGTTTTCTTCGCCAACCTTGGCGCGCAATGCTGGGTCGTCAATACCCATGCCTTCATGAGGGGCGAGGCACAACACGCCGATCTTTCCTTCGTGCATGTTGTTGTGCACCTGATATGCCGCTTCGCCGGTTTGATCAAGCGTAAACACTTGTGACATCACTGGATGAATCATGCCTTTTTGAATGAGGCGGTTTGCTTCCCACGCTTCGCGATAGTTGGCAAAGTGGCTTCCGATCAGTCGTTTGAGTCGCATCCAAAAATGCCTGTTATCAAATTCCATCATGTAACCACTGGTTGCTGCACACGTCGCGACGATTCCTCCGCGCTTGACGACATACATCGAAGCGGCAAACGTTGAGCGGCCTGGGTGCTCGAACACGATGTCTGGATCTTCGCCAACGAGAGCACGGATGTCGCCACCGAAACGGCGCCACTCTTTTTCATTGTGTGTGTTGTCATCATTCCAAAACTTGTAATTGGCGGCCTTGCGATCAATCACTGCTTCGCAACCCATCTCGCGCAAAATTTGTGCTTTTTCTGGAGAACTCACAACACCAACTGGAATGCCGCCGCCATTGAGAACGTATTGCAATGCGTATGCGCCGATGCCGCCCGATGCACCCCAAATCAACACAACATCACCTTGCTTCATGTTGGCGCCATTCTTGGAAACCAACATTCGATAGCTCGTCGAGTTACACAGCGCATTCACCGCAGCCTCTTCCCACGAAAGATGCGCTGGTTTTGGCATCAATTGGTTTGCTTTGACCACCGACAAGTCGGCAAGGCCACCAAAGTTTGTTTCATAACCCCAGATGCGTTGGTTGCTGCCCAGCATTGAGTCGTTGTGCGAAGTTGGATCTTGATCGTCAACGTGATTGCAATGCACCGTGATTTTGTCACCAGGCTTCCAGTTGCGTACGGCCGAGCCAACACGCAGCACCACGCCAGAAGCATCGCTTCCCATTACGTGATAGTCAAGATCGTGGCGCTTTGCCCACTCGCTTTCGCGTGCTAGTCGTGCAAGTGCGCCAAAAGTAGAAATTGGTTCGAAAATACTTGTCCATACTGTGTTGAAGTTGATGCTGCTCGCCATCACCGCGATGAGCACCTCGTCTGGTGCTATCTGTGGCACCGCAACATCTTGAATGTGCACGCTCTTGCGTGGGTCTTTCTTGGCGGATGCGACACCAGCAAACATTTCTTGTTCACTCTTGAGCACTACGGCTGCGCGGTACGTGGCAGGAATTTCTAATGCTGCAAATGTGGCCGAGTCAGCCCCATTTTTGATGGCTTCCAAAATATTTTTCATGAATTCACAGTACAGACCCGAAACCCCTACGATGAAACCCATGCCAGGTTCATACATCATCTCAGGGGCCCGTACGCCCATCGGAAAACTCAGTGGGGCGCTCGCGTCATTTAGCGCCGCTGAACTTGGAGGGTTTGCAATTGCTGCAGCCTTGCAACGCGCAGGTGTTGCGCCACACGAAGTTGAACACGTGATCATGGGACAAGTTTTGATGGCAGGACAAGGCCAAGTGCCGTCGCGTCAAGCCGCCGCCAAGGCCGGCATCCCGATGAACGTGCCAAGCGTCAACATCAACAAAGTTTGTCTGTCTGGACTTAACTCGATTTATTTGGCAGATCAAATGATCGCCAACGGAGAAGCAGACATTGTCGTTGCGGGCGGAATGGAAAGCATGACGAATGCTCCATATCTGGCGATGGGAGCACGAAGTGGATTTCGATTTGGTGATGTGCAATTACTCGACGCAATTCAACGCGACGGTTTGTGGTGTGCATTTGATGCTTGCCTCATGGGTCTTGGCACCGAGCGATATGCGGCTGGCGAAATCAGTCGAGATGCGCAAGACGATTTAGCGATGAAGAGCAACCAACGAGCCGCGGCTGCAATCGCTGCAGGACGACTCGCAGACGAGATTGTGCCGATCAGTATTCCCCAACGCAAGGGCGACCCGATTGTTATTAGCAACGACGAAGGGGTTCGTGCGTCAACAACAATGGAGTCACTCGCGTCGTTGAAGCCAGCGTTTGATAAAACCGGCACGGTCACGGCCGGCAATGCAAGTCAAATTAGCGACGCTGGTTCTGCAGTCGTAATGATGTCAAAACGCGAAGCCGACAAGCGCGGTGTGAAGCCACTTGGCGAATTTATTTCGTATGGCATGGTGGCTGGCCCAGATAATGCTTCGTTGCTTCATCAACCAAGCCGCAGCATTCTCAAAGCCCTAGAGCGAGTTGGCAAAAAAGTTTCTGACGTTGATTTGTTTGAAATCAACGAAGCTTTTGCCGCGGTGGGCGTTGCATCAATGCGCGACTTGGGGATCACCGACGAAATTGTCAACGTCAATGGTGGCGCAATTGCGCTTGGTCACCCAATTGGCATGAGCGGCAATCGTCTCGCAATAACTTTGTTGCATGAACTTCGACGTCGCGGCGGCGGAATGGGTGCAGCCGCATTGTGTGGCGGCGGCGGACAAGGTGACGCGTTAATTTTGCGCGTCAGCTAGTTTCAGCCGGCGACTTCTCGTCGCCCTTCAAGAGCACGACCCAGCGTAAGTTCATCGGCGTATTCGAGATCGCCGCCAACCGGCAGACCGCTAGCAATTCGCGTAACTTTCACGCCTAATGGTCGCAACACCCGCGCAAGATACATCGACGTTACGTCACCTTCTGTGTTTGGGTTCAAGCACAGAATCACTTCTTTAACCCCTTGTGGCTCGATTCGTTGCAGAAGTTCGCGAATCTTCAACTGCTCGGGCCCGATGCCATCAAGTGGATTAATTGCGCCAAGCAAAACGTGATATTGCCCGCGAAATTCGCGCGTCTTTTCGATCGCCACGACATCTCGAGATTCTTCGACCACGCAAATAGTCGTTGCATCGCGCCGATCATCACTGCAGAACTGGCAAAGATCAGCTTCGGCGAAGTTTGAACAACGCTGACAAAATTTAACTGTGGCTTTGGCTTTCGTGATCGAATTTGAGAGTTGCTCAACATCGCGGTCTTCGCTTTTGATCAGGTGAAAAGCAATTCTTTGCGCCGACTTTGGGCCGATGCCCGGCAAGCGCGACAACGCGTCAATCAGTGCCTGCATTGGTTGGGTATAAGCAGACGCCATAGTTAGCTACTTCTTGTTGTCAATAATCTGCGACCCTGGAAAAGCTTTAGCTAGTTCGTCAATTGCCGAAGATTGCTTGCCAACTGGGGCGTTTGTTGTTTCAGAAATGTCTTCAACAATGTCGATGTCGTCTTCTGGCGGCGATGCGTCTTGGTTTGACTTGCCGCGTTTGGGCGCCGAAACAATAAATTTAACTTCAACTTTTTTGCCACAGACTCGAAGCAACGAATCAATCAAAGTTTGTAGATGTTCGGTCGATTTAGAAATATGCATTTCGCTTGGCGCGACAAGTGTGAGCACGCCATCTTTGCATTCGCTTACGCTGACGGCACTGTAGAGCGCACGAACGATTGGTTTTTGCGCCGCGACAACTTCAGGCCATCGAGTTTTAAGTTCGGCGTCACCCATCGGTGCTACAGATTTTTCTGGTTGCAAAGCAGCGGCAGGCTTCACAGGTTCGGGACTAGCAGCAGGTTTTGTTGGCTGCGGATTAGTTGCGGGCATTGCCGACGCTGCTCGCCCACCAAGCTTGGCTCGACCAGTATTCGGATCTAAAAGTGCGGGACGAGCAATTGGCCCTGTTGAATCTCGCATTGCAGTAACGCCTGACTCAAGTCGTTCGATTCGCGCCATCAGCGTTGCAACATCGGTGTTTGAATTTTGCCGGGTGAGTTTTACAACGGCGACTTCGAGCAACAATCTCGCGTCGGGCGCATGGCGAATTTCAATTAGCACGTCGCCTAAAACTTCGATCGCTCGCACGACACTTGTTGCACCCATGCGACGGGCTTGTTCGCCAACAATCTCGGCGCGTTCTTTTGGTAACTGAACTAATTCTGGTGCCATCAACGACAAAAATGCATCGCGTAGATAGCGAACAATGTCTTCTGTCAGCGCGCGCGGATCGGCACCAAACTGCACGGCTGAACCAACAGCGGCGAGTGCCCGACCTGGATCATGGTCGATAAACGATTCAATGAATTCGTCAAGCGAGATTTGTTCTTCGACGTCACCACCAGATGCAACAACAAGTTCAAGTGCTGACAGTGTGTCGCGCACAGAACCGCCGCCAAGTTGCACAACGCGATCGATTGCATCTTCGCTTACGACAAGTTTCGCATCGGCAACAACCCAACGCACATGTTCTTTGAGTTCTAGCAACGGCAAAAGATGAAATTGCAAATGTTGTGTTCGGCTACGAATTGTTTCGCTGACTTTTTGTGGATCAGTAGTTGCTAAAACGAAAACAACATGATCTGGTGGTTCTTCAAGCGTCTTCAATAGCGCTGCTTCTGCAGGCTTTGAAAGCATGTGGACTTCGTCCAAAATAAACACGCGATGTCGACCCGGATTACCCAGTGCTGCTCGCTCGATCAGATCGCGCATATTGTCGACACCGTTGTTGCTTGCAGCGTCGAGTTCAAGTACGTCGTAGCTAGAACCGGCATCAATTGAGAGACACGAGTTGCACTTTCCGCAAGGCTCACCATCTTTTAATTTTTCGCAATTGAGGACTTTTGCCAAAATTCTTGCCGTCGAAGTTTTGCCCGTGCCTCTTGGTCCTGAAAATAAATACGCCTGGCCTTCGCGATTATTGATCACCGCGTTACGTAACGCACGCACTACATGGTCTTGTCCCTTGAGCTCATCAAAGCGACGAGGTCGGTATCGGCGATAAAGAGACTGGGTTGCCATTTCGTAGCGAGCCTACCTATGGGGTGGTTCACCTCGGGTTAGCCCCTTTATTAACTACTCTTTATATACGCTCATGGCAATTACGCAAAACAAGCAATCCGCTAAATTCTCGGCCCTGGCTGGGCTGATCGGTCTGGCGATGATCCTTGGCTTTTTTGGCACGACGGCCAACGCTTCGGTCTCAGGCTCAAATCAACTCAGTTCGTCGAATCCCGCGCCGAACCAAGTGGTTTCAGTACCACCAACACAATTGCAGTTGGTTTTTCGTGATGCGCTCGCAAACCCAGACGTTGTTACGAACATGGGACTATCGCTTGCTTGCAACGGCACGCTCGTTGGTCTTGGTGTTCCCCAACTTGGGACAGATTTCAAAACTGTTTCGGCAGCACTGACGCAGATTCCGCCATCTGGTTTGTGCACTGTGAGTTGGGCGCTTCCCGACAGAAGTATTGGCTCGTTTAGTTTTACCTCCGCAGTTGCGATTCAAACCACGATTCCGGGTGCGACCGACGGTGGCACTGGCAATGCAGATGGCACTAGCAGCGGAACTCCAACAATTATTGGTGAAACTGTCGAACAACAAAAATCTGCGCCGAGAGTGGGTGGAATTCTTGGCTTGTTGAGAATTTTTGAATACCTGTTGATGTCGGCGCTGTTTGGCGGTCTGGCACTAATCGTTACCGCGTGGCCCGAAGGCCCAAATTATGGTGTGACATTGCGTTACATGCGACTCGCGTGGATCGCTTGCTCATTCACAATGTTTCTTGTGCTTGCGCTTACAACGATGCGTGCCGAGTCACAAGGTTTTATCGCGTCACTGAATCCGTTTGGTTGGTTCGGCGCACTGAACACTGGTAGCGGTGCGATTTTGATTTTACGTTTCGTTTTGATTTTGGCATGCGGCTGGGTGGCGATAAACCCAGAGCGAATCAACGACCCCGCATCACAACTAATCGCGGGCGGAATAATTATCTCGATGATCGCCACACTTGGCTTGTCACGACTGGGTCAAGACGTTGCAGTGTTTAGTTATGTACTTGGCATCGTGCACGCAATCGCCATGGCGTATTGGATTGGTGGACTGTTGTTGCTTTCGCGCGTCGTGTTGATTGGCCCTGGCACTTCTGATTTAGTTAGCGCAGTTCGAGCATTTTCTCAGCATGCGATCATCGCCTTCGGTGTCACGGTGTTTACAGGTGTCTTACAGATCTACCTATTGGATGGTTCGTCAATCTTCACAAGCGGTCACGGCCGCATTGGTGTGCTCAAGGTAATTTTTGTTTCGGTGATGATTTTCATCACTCTTGTATTGAAGACGTTTATTCTTGGCCGTCTCGACGACGGCGACAAACTCACAGGTCGCATGGCTTGGCGTTTGCGTCGTGCAGTTTCAGTTGAGCTTGTATTCGCTCTAATCGCCTTGATGTTCACATCGTGGCTAGTTGCGACAACACCTCCGAAAGCAAAAGCCGAAGTACGCGCACCTGCAGCGATGTATTCATTTAGAGAAGAGTTGAAGAACGAAAGATTTCATGTTGTGATCTCACTCACGCCTGGAGTTACTGGCACTAATGCAATGAGAATCGAACTGATTCAGCCAAAACGAATAAATAATTTCGCCGTCAAGTTGATTCCACAGGCGATTGGTTTTTCGGGAATTCAAATTAATGTTCCGTTGTCTCGCCCGGGCGCGGCGATTGTTGCGGGCGACGGGTCGTTCATCCTTAATGCACCTGGCATCTGGAATATCGAAATTTCAGGCACGACCACCACTGGCGACCTGACACCACTGGCGACAACATTGGCAGTCACCCAAGCGGTAGATCAAACAACCGTTACGACTTTGCCGACAGTTACAACAATTGGCGGTTAGCCACAAGATGAGCCATTTGGCTCGAGAGCACTATCGTTTAATTCGTGAATAGCAATTCGATGGAAGAAAAACTTGCCGACCTCAAGGCGCGCAAGACCGCCGCGTTCACCGCAGGATCGCCAAGATCAATTGAACGACAGCATGAGAAGGGCAAGCTTCTGGCCCGCGAGCGAATTGATGCGCTTTTAGACGAAGGAAGTTTTCACGAACTCGATTTGCTTGCGCGTCATCGTGCCCATGCTGCTGGTCTTGAGGAGCATCCGTATACAGATGGTGTAATCACGGGTTGGGGCACGATTGATGGACGTAAAATTTTTGTCTTCAGTCAAGACTTCACGGTCTTTGGTGGCGCACTTGGAGAGGTGTTTGCCGAGAAGATTCACAAATTAATGGATCTTGCACTCAAAGTTGGCGCACCATTGATTGGTTTGAACGACGGCGCGGGTGCGCGAATTCAAGAAGGCGTGGTCTCGCTCGCAAGTTACGGCGGAATTTTTCACCGCAATGTTCAGTCTTCAGGTGTGATTCCGCAAATCAGTGTGGTTCTTGGCCCATGCGCGGGTGGTGCGGTTTACTCGCCTGCGATGACTGACTTTATTTTTATGGTTCGCGAAACCAGCCACATGTTCATTACTGGACCAGACGTAGTAAAAACCGTTACTGGCGAAGACGTAACACTTGAAGAATTGGGTGGTGCAATGAGCCACGCTTCAAAAAGCGGCGTAGCAACATTTGTTTCAGCCGACGAAAAAGCATGTCTTGAAGACGTGCGCTACTTATTGAGCTTCTTGCCGCAAAACAATATGGCTGATGCCCCGTCGGTTGCGGCAACTGATGATCCGCTTCGTCAATGCGAGTCTTTGCGCACAATTTTGCCGCCGTCAGCAAACCAGCCATACGACATGAAAAAAGTGATCAGCGAAGTTGTAGATGACGGAGAATTTTTTGAATACTTCCCGCATTGGGCAAAGAGCATTGTTTGCGGATTTTCTCGACTTGATGGCAAAACAGTCGGCATCGTCGGCAATCAGCCGATGGTTCTGGCGGGTGTATTAGATATCGAGTCAAGTGAAAAAGCAGCGCGATTCGTGCGTACCTGCGACGCATTTAATATTCCACTAATCACTTTTGTAGACGTGCCGGGCTTCTTGCCAGGAGTTGACCAAGAATATGGTGGCATCATTCGTCACGGCGCGAAACTGCTTTACGCATATTGCGAAGCAACCGTGCCGCGAATTCAAGTGATTACTCGTAAGGCCTATGGCGGTGCCTATGTTGTAATGAACTCAAAATCAATTGGTGCAGACCTTGCATATGCGTGGCCGACTGCTGAGTTGGCCGTGATGGGGCCTCAGGGTGCAGTTGAAATTGTTTATCGACGCGAATTACAACAAGCAGCAAACCCCGCTGAGCGTCGCAAAGAACTTGTGGCTGAATATGCCGAGAAGTACGCGAACCCATATGCGGCTGCCGAACGTGGCTACATCGATGATGTCATTGACCCAGCAGAAACTCGCAGCAAGCTGATCGCAGGTTTAAAAATGCTGCAGTCAAAACGTGAAGAGTTGCCACGACGCAAACACGGAAACATGCCGTTATAGAAATGCAAAATTCGGTTTCACCTTCGCCGACAACTGATGAAGCAGTTGCAATCTCTACGGCACTCGAAATGTTGTGGCCAAAACCGCAACCAGTTGCGACGACCACCGTGCAAACGTCATGGAGATTTAGCGGCCGCTCTTGGACTGACTCAGTTCTGGCGCGTCGCAGCCGACCAAACTAAAAATGTCGGGGCCGCTGCACGACCTGCGGGTCATTGACCTCTCGACAGTTCTGGCGGGACCGAACTGTGCGCGATACTTTGCCGACTTCGGCGCCGACGTAATAAAAATTGAAAAACCAGGCGATGGCGACAGCCTGCGCGCAATGGCGTGGAAAGATCCGCGAGATGGCACTGGCTTGTGGTGGAAGTTGGTCAATCGCAATAAAAGAAATATTGCTCTTGATCTAAAAGTTGATGCAGACCGAGAAATATTTTTGCGACTTATTGATGAGGCAAACGTACTTGTCGAGAACTTTCGCCCGGGCACACTTGAGCGCCTTGGTGTTGGGCCCGACGTTTTGTTAAAGCGAAATGCAAACTTGGTGATCACGCGAGTGTCGGGCTTTGGGCAAACTGGTCCGTATAAAGATCGACCAGGTTTCGCGTCGATTGCCGAGTCGATGTCGGGGCTCGCAGCAATAAGCGGCGAACCCGATGGTCCGCCGATGTTGCCGCCGATTGCGTTGACCGATGAAGTGACCGGCGTTGTGGCGGCATTTGCAACGATGGTTGCCCTGCACAGCAAAGTTGGTCAAGTTGTTGATGTCAACCTGCTTGAAACAATGTTTCAAATTATGGGGCCACTGATTTCTTTGTTCATGCTCACTGGTCAAGAACAGCCGCGGCTTGGTTCGCAGTTGCCATACACCGTGCCACGCGGCGTTTACCGCTGCAAAGACAACAAGTGGGTTGGTGTGTCGGCGAGTTCAGACACAGTTGCGGCACGAGTTGTTGAAGTTTTGGGATGCGTAGGCGATGAAAGATTTCTGACTTTCTCGAGTCGCGTAGAAAATCGTGCTGTGTTGCACGAGCTAATGACAAATTATTGTGCAGACCGCGAGAGCGCAGATGTGCTCAAGACATTTACCGATGCACAAGCGGCAATTGGTCCGGTGCTTTCAATGGCAGAGATTGCAGTTGATCCGCATTTTGCCGCGCGTCAAGCAATCGCCATGGTTGGAGTAACACCGATGCAGGGTTTGCTTGCGTCGTTATCTAAGACACCGGGCGAACTACGGTGGGAAGGTCGAGCAATTGACGCAGACGGCGCGGAGATTCGCAAAAATCTCTGGTCTTAGTTTTACTGAAAGAAGAGCCAGATGAAAAAGTGGTCGCGCGGGACAAAGGTTCTCGTCCTTACATCGGTTGGCGTAATGCTTGTTTCGTTAGATATCAGCATCGTTAACGTCGCCTTTGGATCGTTCGTCGCCGAGTGGCCCGAGAATCGCCGCACACTGACATGGATTTTTTCGGCATACAACATTGCATATGCGGCTGGCTTGCTCACAGCCGGACGCCTCGCCGATGCGTTTGGTCGCAAGCGTGCTTTCTTAACTGGGCTGATGATTTTCATGTTCGGCTCAATTCTTTGTGCTGCTTCACCTACTGCGGTGTTCATGGTCATCGCGAGAGTCATTCAGGCAATTGGCGGAGCGATCCTTACGCCTGCTTCGCTTGCGCTCGTCTTGCGCGAGTTCCCTGTTGAGCGAAGATCAATGGCAATCGGCATCTGGGGTGCAGTCGGAGGATTGTCAGCAGCAAGCGGACCAATTGTCGGCGGAGTTTTAGTCGACAGCTTCGGTTGGCATTCAGTGTTTTTGGTTAATGTGCCGTTTTGTTTGGCTGCGTTTGCAGTCGGGTTAAAACTCTTGCACGAATCACGTGACGAGTCTGCACCACGCACTGTCGATTACTTCGGCGCACTGTTAGTAGTTCTGGGTGTTGCATTACTCACCTTGATGATTGTTCAAAGTGACGAATGGGGTTGGGTATCTAACCGCTCTGTGTCGATATTCGTGTTGGCGTTTGCATTACTGGGAGCGTTTGTTGTGCGATGCAACCGTGTCGCCCACCCAGTGCTTGACATGCGTTTGTTCAGATTGCCGTTCGTGACAGCAGCTGCAATTAGTGGTTTTGTTTTCACAATGGGTTTCTTTGCGATGATTTTCGTCAACACTCAATGGCTTCAAGTTGTCTGGGGTTACAGCCCGACTTTGTCGGGGCTTGCAGGTTCACCTGGGCCATTGGCCGCTGCAGTTGTAGCAGCACCTGCCGGCAAACTTGCCAACCGAATCGGACACGGAAAAGTTGTCGGAGCAGGAGCATTGATCATGACTTGTGGAATTTTATGGATGAATTTTTTTATCACACCAGAAATTCACTATTGGGATTTTTACTTTCCGACAATGCTCGTGACAGGTATCGGCGTGGGTTTATGTATCTCAACGATTTCAAGTTCAGCCACTGCATTTTTACCGGTCACAAAATTCGCGATGGGCTCGGCGCTAAACAATACGTCGCGCCAAATTGGCTCAGCACTAGGTGTTGCACTTGTAAGTTCAATGCTCGTCTCGGCCAGTAAGTCGAATGACCCGACTTCAGGCTTTCACAATGCTTGGCTATTGATGAGCGGTGTTGTTTTTCTCTCGGGTGTAGCAATGCTTACTTTGTTTCGTCGACCAACAGCCGAACAACTCGCCCAAGCAATTTAACGAGTCACGCCAACTGGGCAAGTTACGCCAGTGCCACCAATGCCGCAATAGCCACTCGGGTTCTTGGCTAGATATTGCTGGTGATACTCCTCGGCATAATAAAACTCGGCTGATTGTTTAATTTCTGTAGTTATTTTGCCGAACCCAGCTTGTGTGAGGCGTTGCTGAAAAATGTCGCGGGTGGCAATAGCCGCAGATTGTTGATCCGTGTTGGTGAAATACACTGCGCTGCGATACTGCGTGCCGAAATCATTGCCCTGACGCATGCCTTGCGTTGGGTCGTGGGACTCCCAGAAAACTTGTAAAAGTTTTTCGTAAGAAATTTTTGATGGGTCAAATGCAACTAGAACGACCTCGGCGTGCATCGTGTCGCCATTGCAGACTTCGCGATATGTCGGATTGGGTTTTTCGCCCCCGCTATAACCCACAGCCGTTGTATAGACACCTTCAAGTTGCCAGAATTTGCGCTCTGCGCCCCAAAAACAACCTAAGCCGAAGATCGCGACTTGTGTCGAGTCGGGCCACGGTTCAACCATTGAATTTCCTAGTACGAAGTGCGAAGTGTTCATTGTGTCAGGCTATTAGATGGATATGCAGCCAAGTCAACTAGAACCGCGATTGTTTCTGGCTTCAGATCTTGAGGCCGCTCTTGAATTAAATAATGCGAATGCTCCGGCGGTTGGCGAAATTGATCGTGCGACGCTCGAGTTTTTAATTGAGCACTCGCTCTACAGCTTTGCTATCGGCGACGAATCGTTGCATGCTTTTTGCATTACATTTGCGCCTGGCGCGCCATATACGAGCGTCAATTATCAATGGTTCTCACAAAAATACCCAGATTTTGTTTATCTAGATCGAATCGTTGTTAGCGAATCAATGCGCAACAAGTCACTTGGCGCCAAACTCTACGCTGCTATCGAGCAGCGAATGATCAAAGATCGTTGCGCACCACTTCTGACTTGCGAGGTCAACTTGAATCCACCGAATGAGGGTTCGATTCGCTTTCATAACCGCATTGGCTTTCGCGAAGTTGGCCAACAAGACTCAAAGCCGGGTCTAACTGTCAGCATGCTCGCCAAAACAATTCAATAAAGATGCAAAGTATTTTTCAATATTGCAAGAAGAATCAAATCACGCTTGGCTTTGCTCTGTGTGCCGCGGTTTTAAGTATCACTTCCAATCTTTCTGGGGTTGGTTGGAGCTGGGACACGAGTGACTATGTCGCTGTTGGTAAGAATTTTGCCAAAGATCTAACGCTCTTAGATGCGACCGGTTTGCCAATGACGGTTCGACCACCAGGGCTTTCAATTTTGATCGCTGTCGGCGACTGGCTTGGGCTTGGCGTGAACTTTACTGTGCAGATTTTAAATGCAGTCTCAGCAGTGATTGTTGTGCTTTGCACTAGTCATTTGTTGCAACTCGCTAACACAAGAAAATTTATAACAGCTATAGCAACAGCTTTTGTCGCTTTTAGCACTGCTCTACTTTGGCAATATTCAATGATTTGGTCAGAGCCACCGTTCATTGCTGTTTTGATGATCGCAATTGTTGTCAGTCTTCGAAAAATGACTGCGGCAAAAGTAACGAATTTGATTTTTTTGTTTATCGCCTTATTTTTTATTCGCTATGTTGGCCCAGTATTCGCTGTAGCAATTACAGCTGCTTCAATTTATTTTGGTCGGCGTCAACTGGGCTGGCTTAAATCAGTTGCGGCAAATGTTCTCGCTCTTGGTATTTCGCTTATCCCCATTTGGTTATGGCTAGATCGAAATCAAGATATCGACGGCACTCTCACAGGCGCAAGAGTCCCCGGGGGTGGCACGTTACTTTCTCCGCTAAAAACATTTACGAGCACGATTGGATCTTGGATTGTTGCCAAACCAGTTGAAGGCGGAATCTACCTATCGTGGGATTCGTATCCGCAAAATACAAAGGTCATTGGCGCCCTTTTTGTCGTGATTTTTTTCGTGCTTTGCATTGTTTATCTCGTCCCCATGCTTCGACAGCGCCAGGTTCCCCAAGATTTCAACATTTTCATCGTCAGTGCGACTGTGCTCTTTACTTACGTGGCTTTTTCGGCGTATCGATTCGTGCACTTCGAACTCGGGCCACTTGACAATCGAATGATGATCCCGATTTACGTGCCAATGGTTTTGATCATTGCGATAACTGTTGACAAAATAAAGATCAAGCCAAAGCCTTTGCGACTCGCTTTTGCTGGTTTATTCACAGCACTTGTAGCACTTCAGGCTTTTTCAAGTATCAACGACTCAATAAAATTTGGGCAAGATGGTCGTTACTGGGCTGCTCGCGACTTTATCGACCAGCCACTACACAAATTTGTTGATTCTTTGCCTACAAATAGTCTGTTGATGAGCAACCAACCGCAACAACTGTTTGCTGTTTGGCAAGAGTCATCGGTTCTAAATCAGTATCAACTTGATGCTGCTCAGGCGACTATTTGTGACGGACGCTATTTTGTTTGGTACAACTCAACTTATGATGACGGCACACCAAATCTTGAAGGCCAACCAGAAGGTGCTGAAGTTTTATTTAGTGATCCGATTGGAAGCATTTTGGATCTTGGCAAATGTGACGAAAATATCGCAACGTATTGGCCATAGTAAAGTGACTGTCTGATGAAAATTGGTGTACTTATAGTTGCTTACAATGCCGAAGACACGCTCGCCCGTGTTCTTGATCGAATACCCCAAGATTTTGCTCAGCAAATCGATTCAATTTTGGTTTGCGATGACGCCAGCACTGATAACACACACCAGGTGGGTCTCAAATATAAAAGTGGCTCAAACTTGCCACTAACAATTGTGCGCCATGAGATAAATCTTGGCTATGGCGGCAATCAAAAAACTGGCTACCAGTGGGCGCTAGAGAAGAATCTAGACGCGGTGATCTTGCTCCACGGAGACGGACAATACGCCCCCGAATATCTGCCACAAATGGTTGAGCCGATTATCTCTGGGCGGGCTGACGTCGTTTTTGGTTCTCGAATGATCACCCAAGGTGGCGCTCGAAAAGGAGGCATGCCGCTTTATAAATATGTTGGAAATAAAATTCTGACATATCTACAAAATAGTCTCGCTAAAGTTTCGCTTACTGAGTGGCACAGCGGCTATCGGGCATACAGCGTTTCGGCACTACGCAAGGTGAACTTCCTAAAGAACTCAGATTACTTTGACTTTGACTCACAAATAATTTTGCAAATGATTGGTGCTCGCCAGCGAATCACCGAAATTGAAATTCCAACTTTTTATGGAGACGAAATCTCGCGTGTAAATGGCATCAAGTACGGTCTGAAGATCTTGATTCACACGTTGAAATTCAGACTCTCATCAAATAAGAGTTACTTCTAAAACAAGAATGCGACCGCTTGTAGATCCTGTCTGGATCTTGGTTTTATTGCTTTCGCTGGGCGTGTTTTTAATACCCAAAAACATTCGCTTACGCAAACTTCTTATTACAACAACTAAATTTGCACTGAGCCTTTTGATTTTTCTATCAACCGGCGTTGCGACGTTCATCTTTGACGCGATTCTGGCAAGTGAATCATCTCCATCAACAAATTGGACCCCTGAATTTATTTTTATCCTTGGTGGCGGCTACGAAATGGGTGCAAATGAATCTCAAGACTTTTTGGGCACCGAAAGTACTAGGCGGGTTAATGCCGCCTCAGAGATTTGGCTTCAATACCCACTGGCCAAAGTCGTATTTTCAGGCCAACAACCAGGCACACAGGACGATCGTGCCGCAACCCGACATGGCGAACTTTCTAGTGCTCACGCACTACTGATCGGTCTTGACAAGTCACGAATGATCATCGAATCTGCTTCAGAAAACACACGTCAGCACCCGATTGAGGCACTGAAACTGTCTGATGTTAAACCGAATACAAAAATCGCAATTGTTACTTCAGATTTTCATCTGCGCCGTGCCTCGGGCGAATTCAAAAAATATTTCAGTGACGTTAAATCGTTTGGTACCGATGACGCCACAAATTCAATTTCTTGGCTCGACTTCGTGCCTCTCGCAACGCATCTCGACGCCAACACTTACCGCATCAAAGAATTTACTGGCATCTTCTTATCTAAGTTTTGAAATCAACTTTGGCGCGCTCGGACGGACTTGAACCGCCAACCTTCTGATCCGTAGTCAGATGCTCTATCCATTAAGCTACGAGCGCAAAATTCAGTGCTTAGCCTACTGCCTTAAGGTCTCCAAGACTTTGTCCACCAAGGTTTCCACGAGTTTCCATTGCGCTTGAACAGCGCAAACGCCGCCTCAGCATTTACACGTGGATCAAGAAGTTGTGCTGGCTCGGTCACGCCAAGATTCGTAAGCCACGAACGATGCACTGAATAAAAAATCTGGAAAAGACCGATACAGCAGTCGTTGGACCCGCCGACAACATTCGGGCGCAGATTGCTTTCGCGTTGAGCAACAAACAAAGCGTTTTCTTCGTGTTCGTCGGGCCACACCTCACGGATAATCGCCACAACATCTTTGCGTTTATAGACCGTGTCTGGAATTACTAAAATTGGTTTGTCTGATGTGCAAATTTGTGACCCAACCAAAATCATCGTCGAAGTCTTAGCACTATTCAAAGTTAAAAGTGTCTTGAGCGACATGCTGTAACGCGCGGCAATGCGACTCCATGAATCATTAGACCGAGCTTTGTGATACTCAGTACATGAAGCGGCGCGAACTGGGGACGACGTAAAAGACACCGCAAAAATCGACGTCGCGATCAAGGCGCACAAAAACACAAAAATCGACTGGCGGAGAGGGAGGGATTTGAACCCTCGGTCCGGTTTACCCGGACAACGCCTTAGCAGGGCGCCCCATTCGGCCGCTCTGGCACCTCTCCAAAAATTAAAGAACGAGTAACTATCAATTTCATTACCCAAGCGACTTCTTAGTGTAACGGTCAAAGTTTGAACCCTCTCGTGGCGGAACGGGAGGGATTCGAACCCCCGGGCCTTTTACAGCCGTCCGCTTTCAAGGCGGATGCGTTTGTCCACTCTGCCACCGTTCCGTTCGTAGACGCTAGCGGGTGATGCGACTTCTTAGTTCTGTCATCCAATCGTCGGCTTCACGCCATCGAGCATCTGCGTGTTCGCGCGCTGTGTGAGCATGTTGCCCACTCGCCGGATACGAACCTAGAAATTTCACGTCACCTTGTTTAGCGTGCAGATCGCGCAACGCATCGGCCATCAACTCGTCTTGAATATGTCCATCGGCATACATGATGAAGCAATAATCTCCAAGGCCACCACGCTTTGTTGGTCGCGAAAGCAATACGGATAAATTAATTCGGCGCGCAGCAAACTCTTGCAAAATTGAAATCAAACTTCCTGGTTCATCGGCTCGTTGAAAAACAACAATTGCAGTTTTGTCGTGACCGGTTGCAGTCGGCACCGTGTCTTTGCCGACCAACACGAATCGGGTTTGATTGCCTTGGTGATCGGCTATATCTTGAGCGATCACTTCAAGACCATAAACCTTGGCTGCATTGCGTGGCGCAATCGCTGCCAATTTTTCACTCAAGTTCGCGGCCACAAGTTGCGCTGCTTCTGCGGTTGAATTCGCTGCGCGCACTTCAAGAGTCGTGAAATTTTTTCGCAAGTAACTGTGACACTGAGCAGTCGCAACAGGAATAGACATGATTCCGGTCAAATCTGAAATTGAAACACCCTTGCGCGCCAACAAACAATGTTCAATGTCAAGAACAATCTCACGCTGAATCAACAAATTGTGATCAAAAACTAGGGCATCTTGTGTGAAATTGACCGTGCCTTCAATTGAATTTTCAATCGGCACAAATCCTTGCTCAACTTCACCCGACTCAACAGCATCTAGGACATCAGGCACAGTGCGGTAAGCAACTAGTTCGCATGCGGCTAGATCTTTTTGCGTGAGCAAGGCTTGCTCAGTAAACGTGCCGGTTGGACCAAAATATCCAATGCGCTTCGAACGATTTTTCATCACGACTACAAGGTTACGGTGCACAGAATTCGTAATCGTGGTCATTTAAATAAGCGCATTTCGCACTAGTCTGACTGCATGTTTGAGTACGTCGCATTTAATCCATATAACGCAAGCCCTGAAGCTATGGCTAATGAATTGACAAAGAAGTCGAGCGAAGGTTGGGAAGTTGTCGAAATTCTGCCGACATTTGATGGACGATACTGCGCGTTTCTTCGTCGACCAGTTTCTTCGACTTCCGAGGTAGTTGCATCTGCGCCAGCGACAGTTGCGACTTCATCTTCAAGTGGCAGCGCGTCGGTACCCGCCGCATGGTATGCAGATCCGTCTGGAAGATACGAATTGCGTTACTGGAATGGAAAAGAGTGGACTGAGCACGTTGCTCGCAGTGGCCAACAGTTCACCGATCCCCCTGTTGCTTAAATAATTATGCGAGCCACCTCGCTAGGACATGCTGGAATACTCATCGAGTCGGGTACTTCGACAATTCTTTGCGATCCGTGGTTCGTTCCCGCATTTTTTGGTTCATGGTTTGTTTTTCCGCGAAACGACCAGTTGCCCGCTGAGGTTCTGGCGAAAATTGAGTCGCCAACACACCTATATATAAGCCACGTTCATGGCGATCACTTGGACGAAGCCTTTCTTGCAGACCACGTGAGTCGCGATGCAACTGTTTTGTTACCAGATTTTCCGGGACGTGAACTTGAGCGTCGGCTAAGCGCTCTCGGGTTTACCAAATTTTTAAAAAGCCAAAACGGTATAGAAATCTCAATTGATGATCAGACGAAAATAGCGATTCATGTTGAAACCTCAATCACTGATGGGCCTGGTGGCGACTCAGCACTGGTTGTTAGCGACAACAAAACACGATTAGTGAATCAGAATGATTGTCGAACCGGAAACTTAGACGCCTTACGGAGTCACGGGCCGATTGATTTGCACTGGCTGCAATACAGCGGAGCAATTTGGTATCCGATGGTTTACGAACAAGATGATGCAACAAAACTCAAACTTGCAAAAGCCAAAGTAGAGAGTCAATTTTCGCGAGCCCTTAAATATGTTGAAACCTTAGACGCGCGCGCGGTTGTACCTTCGGCAGGTCCACCCTGCTTTTTGGATGAAGAGTTGTTTCATATGAACATGATCACCGGAGATGAAGTTTCAATCTTTCCTGATCAAACAAAGTTTTTACAAAAACTCAAAGAGCTTGGTAGAACAAAAGACATCTTGGCGATCCCTGGCACGACTGTTGACATAACGCCACAGTCGATCAGCGTTTCTCAGCCTGAAAACACAAACTTGGCAGAGATTTTCGACCAAAAAGAAAAGTACCTGCGCAAATATCAATCTGATTGGGCTTCATGGCTCAAAGACGAAAAACAAAAGTGGCAGTCAGCGCCTAGCGACTTGCTGGTGGCGCTTCAAGCCTGGTTCGAACCTTTGATGGCGCTCGCACCAGCACTGCGCGCTGGTATTGGTGCAAACTGCCTGATCAAAACTGACAATCTTGACATTTTCATTAACTTCCAGTTAGGAAAAGTTGAGCGTTTTAACAAGCAAGAGTTTGGTTTTCGCTTTGACATCCCCCGGGATCTGCTCGAAACAATCGTTAAGCAACGAGCCGTTGACTGGTCAAATTCGTTTTTCTTAAGTTGTCGATTCACGGCATGGCGCTCAGGCGAGTTCAACGAATACATCTACAACTTTTTCAAGAGTCTGTCTGTTGAACGAATCACGCGAACCGAATTGGAAGCCGCGTCAAGGCTAAAAATAGATAAAGACTTAAGCGACGAGATTGAGCTCGGTGATTACGTGATGCAACGCAAGTGTCCTCACCGCCAGGCTGATCTTTCAGTTTTTGGTCAAATAAACGGCGAAGAACTCACATGCTCGCTTCATGGCTGGCGGTTTAGTCTGATCGATGGCAAGTGTTTAAATGCTGAAGACAGACCTCTTCGAGTACGTAAACGAAACAGTTGACCTTATTGTTGGTTGACAATTGGCAGTTCAAACCAGACTGTTGCACTGTATTTGATTCCACGAGTTATTGGTGCGCTGCAATGTGGATGTGTCACCAAACTTGGCCACGCAATCATTTGCCCAACCTTCATTTCACGATTTGAAAATTTCTGACGCGGGAATTCAAGTTCGGCGCCAGAATAGTCGTCGTTTAGTTTGATGCTTGCTGAAACTTGTGCAACATCGTGATGCAAACGAAGTTCTTCTTGTTTTCCGACCTCATATTTGATGACAAAAATATCTTGAATACCGAAATAGTCGATCTGCGGCCATTGTTGTTGTAGCTGTGGCCAAATGCGCGCGCCAAAGTCTGCCTCAACCGCACCAAATAATTGTGGGCTAATCACCGCAAGCGAGACTTCACAGCCCGGAACCGGATCGTTTAGATCAACCGTGAAAGCACCAGTCGCTTCTGCTGCTCGAATCAATGCTGCACAAAATTCTGAAGTCCAACATGAAAGTGAATAAATTTCGTCTGCGACTTTTGAAATCGCAACAGACGAGTCTGTGGCTTCGCGATACCCAAGTATTCGCTCGAGGTCAGTTGTCATTTTCTCCACGATTCATTCGCTACTTATTGAAATAGGTAATAGATACAGTTTGCCAGTTCGCGAATCAATACTGATAAGACTTCGCGTCAAACTTTGCCACTGATAGCCTTAGAACGCGTGAACCCATTGGAAGCCCCGCGGCGAATTTCGTTTGATTTAGACACTATTGCGGGTGTTGTTCGCAAAAAGTGGTGGATTGTGCCTTTTACAATGCTGATCGGCTTCGTTCTGATGTTTTGGCAAGAATCAGATCTGCAAACTGAACCGAGATACTTCAGTTTGACCCGAATGTATGAACCCACTGATGAAGGAGCCCCGCTGACTCTTGTTGGGATTAACACCGACTTGATTAGTCAATACCCAAACGAAACTAGCCAAGCCCTTCTGCTTGACACTGATGAAGTTAAGCAAAAAATACAAGCAAATTTTGATCGCGAGATTACTCTTCTGATCAAACCATTTGACAAAACTTTCTCGCTTAACACTGAAACTGATGGTCCTGCTATTACCAAGTTCTCGTTCAAGCCATCTCGACGATTTACGTATGAATTCACATGCGTTGAAGTTGACGAAAAAAATTGTGCCGCAGCACTTGACGCATACTCGCAAGAACTTAGCTTGACTCGGCTGGCAGCAACCAAAGCCGGATTTGCGAATTCAATCAAATTAATTGACGCGCTTTTGAGCTCAGAAGATCAACTCTCTATTGATGCAAAGAACCAACTAGTTCTGCAAAAAAATGCATTTAACCAGGCAATCAACATTGCAACCGGCGAGATTACGCAAATCTCTGAAAGCAAGTACTTCGGTGGTAAGACAGTTGAAACAGTTGACCTGACAACTTATATCTTCGGATTGTTTATTGGTTTGGTACTTGGACTCTTATTGTTAGCGCAATTCATAATTAATGACGGGAAAATTCGCAGCAGTCGAGCACTTGTGGCTGTTTCAAGTTACGAGAAGTACCTCGGGGAATTGAGTCTCTCTGAGAAATCAAATACGATTCAGTTTTTGGCCGCATCAATGCGTGGATCTTCGTCGTCTGCAATAAAACACATAAAAATTATTCCAGTTGGAGCACAAATTACAGACGACGCGACAATTCAAGAGCTCGCCACAATTTTGGGAATTCAAGTTTCGATTACCCAGAGTATTTCTGAACTTAAAGCAACAGACCTAGCGCCAAATAGTGATTCTGCTTTCATGTTTGCTGTCTTAAAAGATTCTGCAAAAATTTCTGAGCTAAAAGAAATCTGGTCTGTTGTTGAGAAGTCTGGCAATATAGTTTTGGGTTCAGTACTAGTTTCCCAGTAATGAATAACCAATTAAAGAATCGAACACGACTTGCGCTTCTAGCCGAGCGAATTGGACAATCAAAAAGTTTTGTATCGATAACTGGTGTAGTTCAGTTTTTATTGGATGTGTTGGCATGGTCGGCAG